>ENA-UOOM01002074-UOOM01002074.1-fermentation-metagenome-genome-assembly--contig:-NODE-2074-length-17341-cov-5.856184_pt1 | contig 17341 bp, 22 predicted proteins | sample MGYA00245781_ERZ724031 | MGnify/ENA primary metagenome ERZ724031 (study PRJEB28704, sample SAMN03018317) | fermentation metagenome | biome: anthropogenic terrestrial biome; feature: soil; material... | reverse complement strand
GAGCAGTATTACCAAGGGGAGGTGCCAGATGGACAAGTACAATAGCGAGGGTTATCCCGACCCGACCGCCTATGAAGCATTGACGGCGGTTACCAAATCGGAAGCCCCGGAGAAAACTTATCGTCCGCTTGTTTACCTCGCTTCACCTTTTGCAGGAGACACGGAAAGAAACATAGAACGGGCAAGAGGCTATTGTCGCTTTGCTGTTTCCAAGGGATGCATCCCGATTGCTCCCCACCTCCACTACCCGCAGTTCATGGATGAAGATGACAGAGAGCAGCGCGAATTGGGGATGTTCTTTGCCCTGGTCCTGCTTGATAAATGCGATGAGCTATGGGTTTTCGGCAAACCTTCCGAGGGTATGTCCCGCGAGATCGCTAAGGCAAAAAAGCGCGGTATACCTATCAAATACTACAACCACAAATGTGAGGTGCTGGAATATGGAACTTAAAATCGCATATGGCGACAGCCGTCTTTCAAAACGGTGGATCAATAAAAAGACCACATTTGATGAATTGTGCGAGCGGTTCAAAGTCACTCGCCGCACAACTGAAACTGTCGCAGAATACAAGAGATTCACCAAAGACCGTCGCGATGCCGCAAAAGATGTAGGTGGCTATGTTCTCGGGCATCTCAAGGGCGGCAGACGTAAAAAGGATACGGTGGAAAGCCGCTCGGGGATAACACTTGATGCCGATCACGCCGGTAGTAATTTTATTGACACCGTTGAGATGTTGTTTCCTCACAAGTGCGTGATCTATTCTACCCACAGCCATACACCCGAAGAACCCCGGCTTCGTATGGTTATCCCACTTGCCCGCGAGGTTTCGCCGGACGAATACGCTGCCGTTTCCCGATTGGTAGCTGAAGTCATCGGTATGGACTTCTTCGACGACAGCACCTATGAACCGGAGCGTTTGATGTACTGGCCGTCTACACCTTCCGACGGTGAATACATTTTTAAAGAAATCGATGGCGATGTCCTCGATCCAGACGCATACCTCTCCAAGCTCTCCGATTGGCACGACTGCTCACTCTGGCCTACATCAAGCCGCCAGTCCGAAGTGATACAGCGCAGCATCCGACAACAGCAAGATCCGCTCGAAAAAGATGGCGTGGTCGGCGCTTTCTGTCGTGCTTATTCGATTGAAGATGTGATTGCAACATTTCTATCTGATGTATACGAGGCGTCGGCAATGAGCGGCCGTTATGACTATATCCCCGCCGACAGTTCGGCGGGCGTGGTGCTGTATGAAAGCAAATGGTCGTATTCCCATCACGCCACCGACCCCGCCTGTGGCAGGCTGTTAAACGCCTTTGACCTCGTCCGCATCCACAAGTTCACCGACCTTGATGAAAAGGCAGGCTTTAAAGCGATGAGCGCACTGGCAGTACAGGATGAAAATGTAAAACTACTGCTCGCCGAGGAGCGCATTGCCAAGGCTGAAAGCGACTTTGATGAAGATGCTGATTGGAAATCCCAGCTTCAGCGTGAGAAAAGCGGTATCCTCTCCAATACCCTCGGCAACCTGCTCCTTATCCTGAACAACGATGAAACCTTAATAGGTATCCGACATAATCGCCTCGCCAACCAGATATACGGTGACGAACTGCCCTGGGAACGTCCGCATAAGCCTTGGAGGGATGTCGATACAGCCCAGCTTGTGGCTTTCGTCGATAAACGCTATGGCACGTTCTCGGCTCGAAACTATGAACTTGCGCTGGCTAAGGTTGCCGACGATCGTGCTTATCATCCGATTCGGGAATACCTCGAAGGCTTGCCCGAATGGGACAGAATCCCTCGAATCGACACGCTGCTTATTGATTACCTCGGTGCAGAAGATTCGCCTTATACCAGATCCGTCACCCGTAAGACCCTCGTAGCAGCGGTGGCTCGGATTATTAGCCCAGGCACAAAGCATGACTCCATCCTTGTCCTCAATGGTAAGCAGGGTATCGGAAAATCCACACTCTTCTCCAAACTGGGCCAGCAATGGTATTCCGACAGCCTTTCAATATCTGATATGAAAGATAAAACCGCCCCGGAGAAGCTTCAGGGCTACTGGATACTCGAGCTCGGGGAGCTTGCGGGCATTAAGAAAATGGACGTTGAGACAGTAAAATCCTTTATCACCCGCACAGATGATAAGTATCGTCCTTCGTATGGCCGGGCGGTTGAGAGCCACCCGCGCCAATGTATTATCGTGGGTACGACCAACTCAGACGGCGGATTTTTGCGGGACATCACGGGCAACCGACGCTTCTGGCCTGTTTGGGTATCCGGCGAGAGTAAATACCGCGCTTGGGAGCTTGCGGACATAGACCAGATTTGGGCAGAAGCCCTTGTAAAATACCAAGGCGGTGAAGAATTGTTCTTAAAAGGCGATGTTGCTATGGCGGCGTTTGCCGAACAGCGTAACGCTATGGAAAACGACGAGCGCGAGGGCATGGTTTTAGATTACCTTGAAACCCTGCTACCTGAAAGCTGGGATGCAATGGACCTTTATCGCAGGATCGAATACATCCGTTCTCCTGACGACCCCACGAGATCGAGCGGAAGCGTTCGCAGGAATCAAGTCTGCGTGATGGAGATATGGTGTGAGTGCTTCGGTAAGTCCCGCGAGTCCATAAAGAAAGCTGATTCCTATGAAATCCAAGGTATCTTGAACCGTATCGGCGGCTGGTCTCTATTCGACGGAAATAAGACCGGCAAAAAATCCTTGCCCATCTATGGCATTCAGAGAGTGTTCGTTAGAACGGAATGAAGCATTTTTATTGCCTGTCTGCTCGTTTTGGGGCTTCGGCAACCAAACTCGGCAAAGTCGCAAGCCCCTACTAAATCAGTGTTCTGCGGTTGCTCTTTCCCTTATTGCCCATTTTATTCTACTAATTTATATAGGTAAGGATAAGAGTAATAGGCACACGGGAAACGCACGCGTAGTAATTATAGGAAAAATCGGGCAATCGGCAAATGAGAACTTGGAGGTTATCGTGAGAGAGAAAACCATAGAACAAAAACTCGTTCAAGCAGTCAAAGCAATGGGTGGTACCGCACTTAAATTTACAAGTCCCGGTTTTGATGGGATGCCCGACCGCCTTATTCTCCTGCCGCGCGGCAAAATCGCCTTTGTTGAAGTGAAGCGGCATGGGGAGAAACCTCGACCTTTGCAGGAAGCGCGGCATGGGATGCTTCGGCGGTTGGGTTTTGCGGTCTACGTTCTGGACGATGGAGCGCAAATCGGAGAAATCTTAGAGCAGATAGGAGGTGATGCCGGATGAAGTTCATACCACACGATTACCAGCGATATGCGACCGAATATATTAAGAAAAACCCTGTCGCTGCTGTGTTCCTCGATATGGGCTTGGGTTAGGCAAGACGGTGTTAACACTTACCGCCATCGCCGACCTGCTGTTTGACAGCTTTGAAGCCCACAGAATTTTAGTTATCGCCCCGCTTCGGGTCGCCCGTGACACCTGGCCGGATGAACTTCACAAATGGGAGCATCTCTCCGATCTGAGGTTATCCGTGGCTGTCGGCACGGAGACGGAGCGCAAAGCGGCGCTTCAGGTTAAAGCAGATATTTACATCATCAACCGTGAAAATGTAGGGTGGCTGATCGAGGACAGCGGCATCCCCTTCGACTTCGACACCTTGGTGGTTGATGAACTATCCAGCTTCAAGAACCACCAGACAAAGCGGTTCAGGTCATTGATGAAGGTTCGCCCCAAGGTAGTACGCATCATCGGTCTGACGGGAACGCCGAGCAGTAACGGTTTGATGGATTTATGGGCTGAGTACCGACTTCTCGACTTGGGTCAGCGGCTCGGACGGTTCATCGGGCAGTATCGCAGCACATACTTCACGCCCGATAAGCGTAACGGTCAGATCATATTCAGCTACAAGCCCCTGCCGTTTGCTGAAAAAGAAATATACGCAAAAATTGCCGACATTACCATATCCATGAAATCTACTGACCACTTGATCATGCCGGAACTGGTAACCGCCCAATACCCCATTAAGCTATCAGACAAAGAGCGTGAGCGATATGACGAACTGCGCCAGGACTTGGTGTTAAAACTGGCTGGTGGCGATGTCACTGCCGCCAATGCCGCCGCCCTGTCGGGCAAGTTATGCCAGATGGCGAACGGTGCGGTCTATGACGACGATGGCGAAATCCACTACATCCATGACCGCAAACTGGATGCCCTTGAGGATTTAATCGAAGCAGCCAACGGCAAGCCCGTTCTCGTGGCCTACTGGTTCAAGCACGATTTGGAGCGCATATCAGCAAGGCTGAAAGACCGGCATATATCATTTACAAAATTAGATACATCGGATAGTATCGCGAGCTGGAACGAGGGCCAATGGCCTGTCGCCTTAATCCACCCCGCTTCTGCCGGACACGGCCTGAATCTTCAGTCGGGCGGTTCCACGATTATCTGGTTCGGGCTGACGTGGAGTTTAGAGCTCTACCAGCAGGCCAATGCCCGTCTGTGGCGGCAGGGTCAGAAATCTGAAACGGTGGTCCTTCATCACATCATTGCCAAAGACACCATTGACGAACGGGTCATGAAAGCCCTGTCCGCCAAGGACAAAACACAAACCGCCTTAATTGATGCGGTAAAAGCAAATCTATGACAATCTATGGAGTCAAAAGCTGCCAATCCGAGTGGACTAAATTATCGGAGGTAGCCTATGAACAAACCAAAACTATCGGCAAAGGATTATTTGTCCCAAGCCTATCGCATAGACCAGCGTATCAATAGCAAGATTGAGCAGGTACAGTCATTGCGAGAACTCGCCGGAAAAGCAAGTGCCACTCTGTCCGATGTGCCGCCAAGCAAGGGAAACCGCAATGTTCACCGCATGGAAGATGTTATCGCCAAGATGGTAGACCTGGAGTCTGAAATCAACGCTGACCTGACTCGCCTGATAAATCTGAAGCATGAAATCGTCACGGTGATTAAGTGCGTGGAAAGCCCCGAACTCCAGACGCTTCTGGAATTAAGGTATTTGTGTTTCAAGACATGGGAACAGATAGCGGTCGAGCTGCATTTTGACCTTCGCTGGGTTTACCGGCTTCATGGCCGGGCTTTGGACGAGATCGATGCCATACGCCACTGTTGACCACTATAATTCCGCTTAGAAGCCTGTTATTATTAAAATGGCAAAATTAAAGGCACACACGAGCCTCGCGGGAGCAATCCCACGGGGCTTTTCTTATGCGCAGAACAGGAGGTGCAACGTGCCATATAAAGCAAAGAAACCCTGCGCCTACCCCGGCTGCGCCAAGCTGGCCACGGGTAGGTACTGTGAGGAACATCAGAAACAGGAAGCCAAACGATATAACAGATACGACCGCAACCCCGACAGCAATAAACGCTACGGCAGAACGTGGAAACAAATCCGTGCAGCTTTTCTTTCGGCGAACCCACTGTGCGTTATGTGTAAAGAAGACGGACGGCTTACTCCCGCCACCCTTGCCCACCATAAGATCAAGCTGACCGACGGCGGCACAAACGACTGGGAAAATATGATGGCGCTTTGTCAGGAATGCCACTCAAGACTTCACGCCGGGCAAGGCGACTACTTTTAAGTTCAGACCGAGGGGCGGTCTCAATCCCTGTGACTTCTAAGGCGGACAGCGCGCTTGGCCTGCCGTGCAAATTATTCAAAAATCAAAAATCAAAAAATCAAAACGGAAATCAAAATCAAAAACGAGGTGATGACAATGCCCAGCGGAGGCTATCGTCCGGGGGCAGGCCGCCCTCGGAAAAATCCAATTGATAAAAAGCTTGAAGGCAAAACTTCTGGCGCAAATGCTGCAACTCAGCCAAAACCAAAAAAGGTCAATTCCAAAAATGTGATGACGGACTACTTCTCCATTGCGATGAAGGAATGCGAAAAAGAAGTGCCATCTGCAGATGTACTGCGAAATGAAATTGAGGAATACATCGTGGCTCGCGGCTGTGATGGTTATGTCGCGCCGCAGACGATAACAGATTATGTGCTGAACAGGCAGGGCTTCCTTGCCTGCGAAGCCATGAACCGTAAAATCGGACGAATGACCAAGGAACTGAAGCTCTCGCCCTACGTCACGGCAGGCGCTCAGTATTACAAGGCGATGCAAGGCGACTTTAACCTGATTATGCAAATCATCAATCGCCACAGCAGCACGCAGGGCGAAGAAAAGAACGCTTTTCTCGAATTGCTAACAAACAGGGGGTTTTAGTATATGAAATCGACAGAACGATTTGAAAAAGTGAATATAGACCGTCTCGTCCCATATGCAAGGAACGCCCGCACCCATAGCAAGGAGCAGATATTACAGCTTCGCTCCTCCCTGCGTGAGTTCGGTTTCGTCAACCCGGTCATCGTGGATAAAGACCTGAATATTATCGCAGGGCATGGACGCATTATGGCAGCACGGGAAGAAGGTTTGACCGAAATACCCTGCGTGTTTGTGGAGCATCTGACCGAAGCGCAGAAGCGGGCGTATATTCTTGCTGATAACAGACTGGCACTCAATGCCGGATGGGACGAGGAAATCTTGGCTCTGGAATTTGCCGACCTCAAGGAGCTCGGCTTCGACCTCGAAATTACGGGCTTTGACGCCGACGAGATTGAAAAACTCTTCGCCGACCCCGGCGGGGACGTAGCTGACGACGATTTCGACTTGACAGCCGCTCTTGAACAGGCGGCTTTTGTTTTACCCGGAGATGTTTGGACGCTGGGACGGCACCGACTCATTTGTGGCGATGCCACGGTATCGGAAACTGTTAAGAAGCTGATGGATGGTCGCAAAGCTAATCTTGTCCTGACCGATCCCCCTTACAACGTCAGCTTTGAATCTGTGAGCGGACTAAAAATCAAGAACGACAGCATGAAGGCAGAACAGTTCTACATCTTTTTGCTGTCGGCATTTAAGAATCTTTATGAAAACCTCGCTGATGGAGGGGCTTTTTACTGCTTCCATTCGGATTCGGAGAAAGTGAACTTCTTTCGTGCCTGCGTGGACGCGGGGTTTCATTACTCCACGACTTGCATCTGGGTGAAAAATGCCCTCGTGCTTGGTCGGGGTGATTACCAGCAAATGCACGAGCCGGTGCTGTATGCCTTTAAGAATACCTCCAAACACAAGTGGTATTCCGACCGTAAGCAGACTACCATTTGGAACTTCGATAAACCAAAGAAAAACGCCGATCACCCGACAAGCAAACCCCTCGACCTGCTGGCATATCCTATTGCCAACAGCAGTCAGGCAAACGCCATCGTGCTGGACACTTTCGGCGGCTCCGGGTCGACGCTCATCGCCTGCGAGCAGCTTGACCGCACCTGCTACATGCTCGAATTGGACGAGAAATATGCTTCGGTCATTTTACGCAGGTATGCCGAGTACAAGCAAAACGGTGGCGAGGATATCACCTGTGAGCGTGACGGCAAGGTATTCCAATATGCCGACCTCGTGAAAGAGGTGGCTTTAATATAGTCAAAAGCGCTATGCGGCTCTTCCAAGTATGATTTTATTCTCAGCGGCATTGTGTCATACACACAATAACAAGGGGCTGTATTTCCTTGATATTCGGTGCATTTATTATCACATAATCGCTTGCTATTAAAGGCGTTCAGAGTGATATATGTAGTGCGCGGAGGACAAAAATCCCTGCAAAATCAAGGAAAATGGAGGAAACGAACATGAGACTTTCTTACAACGTAACAGGCCCGGAACGCAAATCACTGGTCGCAGCCATTAGCCATGAACTTAACACCCCGACCAATTACCTCGGAGCACCGACATTCGCCTACGAGGTTGGCGGCTACCACATCGACAAGACCGGCACGGTCACGGGCGAGGACAACCGGGAGCTGGTCGCTAACCTTTGCGGTTTGCACAGCTTCAAGGCAGTCACCGAAGAATACGATGAACTGGCGACTGGACCCAGCAGCACATACCAAGCGGATCTCAGCGACCGCCTGACCATAGAAATACCCCTTAACGGCTTTACACCTGAGAAACTCGACAACCTCTCCAAACTGGTGAATGCCAAAGCCCCGCTTCTCAAGTCGTCGCTCGGAACGGATGACCTGCCGATTAAGCAGACCAACGACACACTGCAGTTCCCCTGGTTTAAAGGAACGATTGATGCGGAACACACAGAAGCCTACGCCACGCTGATCAGCCTGCTTTGCAAAACTGCAATTGAAAAGAAGCGAATCACGGCAAGAGAAAAAGACATCGACGGCAACCCGAAATACGCCATGCGGTGTTTCCTGCTCTCCCTTGGCTTCATCGGCGACGAGTACAAAGCAGCTCGAAAGATATTACTTTCAAGACTTGAGGGCAATTCAAGCTGGAAAGGCGGCAAGAAAATGGAGGTGTCAGACAGTGAATAGTTTCATATCAAAAGCAGCCCTCGAAGCACGGAGGGTAAGGTACAAAAAAGGCGCTCGTGTTGAACTGATTTCCATGACTGACCCCTACACCAAGCTGAAACCCGGCGACACGGGAACGGTGGACTTCGTAGACGACACAGGCACGGTTTTCATTCTCTGGGACAGCGGCTCACATCTCGGAGCGGTTTTTGGCGAGGATGAAATCAGACTGCTTTCCAAAGCCGAGGTTGTCAAAGCACAATGTCGTAAGGTGGCGGCCACGGGGCGCACGAATATGTTCGATACCAAAGCAGTGTTCAAAATTGCGATGGAGATGGGATTCAACGAATTAGCGAACTTCATTTCCACGGACACCAAGCGATATGCAAATCTGATATTGACAGGAGAACTTGAAAATGTGGAGTGAAGGAATTATCTACTGCCCATCGACAGGCAGCAAGTACAAATACTGGGTCAAGCATTATGAGGAAAGCTCTCCGTTCGGTATCGACGGCGGCAAAATCAGTAAGCTGACACTACGCAAGTTCGGCGAAAGCCGCGACGTTGTTAACTACGACAGGGGTTGGGATATCAAACCCACCGATGAGGTCAAGGCGGTCTACACCATCATCCTCAGCAAGTACAACTAAACACGAAACAACCGAAAGACAGACACCCCGACAAGGGGCTGTCTCTCGTACAGATAGATTTTGATGACTTCTTCGGAGGTCTTTTATTTTGCGCGAAAGGAGGACGACGGTGCCTGATTTCAAATACAAACCAACACCACTCATGTTGCCGACCAGCCGATATGATGTACGACGAGCGGATTTTGCGGTTAATTTTATATCCATGCTCAAGCACACCACCGGCGAATGGTATGGAAAACCTTTTCAGTTGATGCCGTGGCAGGAGCAAATTATCCGTGATATTTTTGGTATCGTCGGAGAGGACGGTTATCGGCAGTTTCGCACGGCGTATGTTGAGGTCGGTAAGAAAAACGGTAAGTCGGAACTGGCGGCGGCAATCGCCCTCTACCTCCTGTTCGCCGATGGCGAAGCGGGTGCCGAGGTCTACTCCTGTGCCGCCGACATCAATCAGGCGAGTATTGTTTTCAATACTGCCAAAGCGATGGTCGAGCAATGCGGCGATCTGGCAAAGCTGTCAAAACTCGTGCCGTCAACCAAGCGGATTATATTCCCGCACACCAACAGCTTTTATAGAGTGCTGTCCTCGGAAACAAAGTCCAAACAAGGCTTCAATGTTTCCGGTCTTATATTTGATGAACTCTTCGCCCAGCAGACCCGCGAACTGTTCGATACCATGACCAAGTACACAGGTGACGCCAGACGGCAGCCCCTCTACTTTCTCATCACCACAGCGGGCAGGGATAAGACGAGCATCTGTTATGAAATCCACCAAAAAGCAAAAGCGGTTATGGACGGCTCAAAAATTGATCCGTCCTTCTATCCTGCCGTATTCGGCATTGAAGAAGATGATGATTGGAATGACGAAGCCGTCTGGCGACGGGTCAATCCATCCATCGACGTAACGATTCCCTTTGAAACGGTGCAAGCTGCCTATGAACAGGCAAAACAAAACCCTGCCGAGGAGATGCACTTTCGGCAGTTTCGCCTGAACGAATGGTGTAATGCTGATATCAGGTGGATGCCTATGGACAAATGGGACGCCTGCGGTGAAGACATAGACTTTGAAGAATACGAGGGTCGGGATTGCTACTGCGGTCTCGACCTTTCCAGTACCGGCGATCTTACGGCTCTGGTTCTGATATTCCCACCGGTTGGAGGCGATACCAAATATACAGTGATGCCGTTTTACTGGCTGCCGGAAGATGTGATTGACCTGCGGACAAGGCGCGACCACGTTCCTTATGCCGTATGGAAAAAGACAGGAGTGTTCAACACCACCGAGGGCAATGTGGTGGACTATGACTACGTAGTGGCTTTCATCGCCAAGCTGTCGGAGCGTTTTAGAATTCGCGAAATCGCCTACGACCGCTACGGTGCAGAGAAGATACGCCGCGACCTTGAAGAACTGGGTGCGGAGCATGGGTTTACAGTGTTTCCGTTCGGTCAGGGGTTCATTTCCATGTCCCCACCTTCAAAGGATTTCTATCAGTTTGTGATGGAAGGCAAAATACGCCATGGAAAACATCCTGTCCTCGACTGGAATATGAGTAATGTCATCGTCGACCAAGACGCTGCAGGCAACATCAAACCCAATAAAAAGAAATCAACAGAGAAAATAGACGGTGTGGTCGCGCTGATCATGGGACTTGCGAGGGCAACCCTCGGCGGCGGTATCAACGACAGTGTCTATGATGAAAGGGGGTTGTTATTTATATGAGTTTTCATAAATAAAATATTATTTTTATGAAAACCGTTGACTTCTGCACCTACTTACGGTTATAATAATTCCCGTAAGGAGGTGCAGACAAATATGTCAAAGATAGTACAATTAACTTTCTCAGAAGAGCAATATCAGGAGTTAGAAAGGCGTGCAGGAACACTATCGGTTCAGCAATATCTTATTGGAAGAGAATTTCCACAGAACGACTTCAATAAATGGTTTCCTATTTTGCTCGAACGGGTAAGTGAAATTCCTAATGATGGTCGCCAGTTTACTGTGCGTGAAGTTATGAGTACGGACTGGAATTTAATACCAAAGGGAATTAGATTATCCCTTGGACGTGTATTTTTTCAACGAGTTGTTGATAATGACGTTAATCGAAAGGTATTTAATGTTCGTCCGCTTGAGCCAGACAAGTCAAAGACTCAGAAATATATTAAGGAGGCAAACCAATGAAAATCACAGAAACCCATGCAAGTCAAATTGACGAACTTGTCACCAATTCAAAACCTGGTGAGTTGCTTGAATTTGGCGATATCGGCCTTATCGTTTTTGGTAAAAAAGGTGCTGGAGGGATTGTTGGCGGATATATTTTTGACAACCGTCATAGATTACCCGGTTGGTGGCGTGTTGTGAACTGGTCTGGGCATCCTGTGGCCGATGTAAATGCTATTACTTATTTGAGTTCTGAAGGTCACCAACTTCGTAACGGCAGTATAATCGGATATCGCAGAAATCCCCAAGCCAACATCATGCGGACAAACGGAATCCTTGACTCGACAATCAATGCCGTCGATAACGTTTTGCGTTCGAATCGCGCTAATACATTTTCGTCAAACCAGTTAATGCAAGCCTTACCGCTTAGTTTGCAGAGTAGCTTGTCGACCATCGCAGGTATGTATAACGATTGTGCTTGTTCCGACCCAGCCAGTTATGTTGGAACAGCGGCATCTATGCTTTCGAAGCGAAACCCAGCATCCGTAATACACGACACGCATTTCTGGTGTCCTATCTTAAAACGGTATGACGACGCTTTTAGATTAGTATAAATAAGACAAGCAACTATGAAAACATCGCTTCGGCGGTGTTTTTTTATGCCCATTTGTTGGAGGTGATAAAAATATGGGTATTCTATCTGGGTTGTTCCGCTCACGGGATAAGCCTAAAAACCGTGTCGGCGGCGGCTGGAGTTTTCTCTTCGGTGGCACAACCAGCGGTAAGGCGGTCAATGAGCGGACGGCGATGCAGACTTCAGCGGTCTACGCTTGCGTCCGTATCCTTGCCGAATCGGTGGCGGGACTTCCGCTCCATGTATATGAGCGAACCGCCAACGGGAGCAAATCCACAAAACCGTCGCACCCCCTCTACCGGCTTCTTCATGATGAGCCTAACCGCGAGATGACTTCATTTGTGTTCAGAGAAACACTGATGAGTCATCTTTTACTTTGGGGCAACGCCTACGCACAGATTATCAGAGACGGCAGGGGTTTTCCCATTGCACTCTATCCACTCCTGCCCGACCGAATGGCTGTGGATAGAAACGAAAGCGGCGAACTGGTCTACACCTACCAAAGTGACAAGGGTCAGGTCAAGTTACGTCGCGAGAATATCCTGCATATCCCCGGCTTGGGCTTTGACGGCCTTATAGGTTACTCGCCGATTGCGATGGCAAAGAACGCCGTGGGGCTTGCCCTTGCAACGGAGGACTACGGCGCTACGTTTTTCGCCAACGGAGCGAACCCCGGCGGTGTACTGGAACACCCCGGTGTCATCAAGCCGGAACAGGCCGACAGGCTCAGAGAAAGCTGGCAGTCGCAATTTGGAGGCGCAAATGCACACAAAGTAGCGGTTTTGGAGGAAGGTCTTAAATTCCACCAGATGTCCATACCGCCGGAACAGGCGCAGTTTTTGGAAACACGTAAGTTTCAGATAAATGAAATCGCCCGTATTTTCAGAGTGCCTCCTCATATGGTCGGCGACCTTGAAAAGAGCAGCTTCTCCAACATCGAACAGCAGTCTTTAGAGTTCGTCAAGTATACCCTCGACCCGTGGGTGGTCAGGTGGGAGCAGTCTTTACAGCAGGCTCTCATTCTGCCATCGGAAAAAGCGACGATCTTTATCAAGTTTAATCTCGACGGACTACTTCGCGGCGACTACCAAAGCCGTATGCAAGGCTATTCAACAGGCATTCAAAACGGATTTATGTCGGTCAACGATGTACGTGGCTTGGAGGATATGAATCTGCTGACTGCCGAGGAAGGCGGCGATCTGCACTTCGTCAACGGCAACATGGTCAAGCTGGCCGATGTTGGAGCAGCATACAAACCAAATGAAACGGAGGATACAAGCTAATGGCAAAAAACAAGAAGTTTTGGAACTGGGCGCGTGATGCTGACGAAAGTGGCGAGCGCGTCCTTTACTTTGATGGAGAGATCTCGGATGAGACTTGGTGGGGTGATGAAATCACTCCGGCAATGTTCAAATCGGAACTCTTCTCAGACAAGGGTGACATCACCATCTGGCTAAATTCGCCCGGCGGAGACTGCATCGCTGCAAGTCAAATCTACTCCATGTTGATGGATTATCCGCACAACGTCACGGTCAAGATTGACGGCATCGCCGCTTCTGCGGCAAGTGTCATCGCTATGGCTGGCACGAAAGTCCTCATGGCTCCCACCGCCCTGATGATGGTGCACAATCCACTGACCATCGCCATCGGTGACACGGACGAAATGCAAAAAGCCATCTCCATGCTGGACGAGGTCAAGGAATCCATCATCAACGCCTACCAAGTCAAGACCAATCAGTCGAGAGCAAAAATCTCCCACTGGATGGACGCAGAAACGTGGATGAACGCAAACAAGGCGATTGAATTGGGTTTTGCCGACGGTGTGCTGGAAGACAGCAAAAGACATCAAGCCGCTCCGACCTATGCGTTCAGTCGCAGGGCAGTCACCAATTCCTTGCTTGATAAGGTAAAGACCAAAGAACAACCGAAACCCGAACCTGAGCCGCAAGGCGTACTCGCTGAGTCGCTTCAAAAGCGGCTCAATTTGATTATCCACTAAATTTATGGAGGTAATGACAATGAATAAAATCCTTGAACTGCGCGAGAAGCGCAACAAAATCTGGAACACCGCAAAGGAGTTCCTTGACCAGAAGCGCGGAGCTGACGGGTTTGTTCCCGCTGAAGCTGCCGCAGAGTACGACAAGATGGAAGCCGACATGGTCGCTCTCGGCAAGGAAATTGAGCGTCTGGAACGCCAGGCGGCCTATGACCTTGAGATGAGCAAGCCTACATCCGCTCCTATTTTAGGTGCACCGAACAAGTCCACTGAGGACAAGACTGGCCGTGCGTCCGCCGAATACAGAAAAGCATTCTGGAATGCCATGCGCACTCGTGGCAACGAGGGTCTTGATATGAGCGTAAAAAACGCCTTGCAAATCGGCACCGACTCCGAGGGCGGCTACCTCGTGCCCGACGAATTTGAGCGCACGCTTGTGGAAGCCCTCGACGAGGAGAATGTCTTCCGCAGGTTGGCAAACGTCATCACCACCTCTTCCGGTGATCGTAAAATTCCTGTCGTAGCATCCAAGGGAACCGCATCGTGGATCGACGAAGAAGGTACCATCCCCGACAGCGACGATGCTTTCGGCCAGGTGTCCATCGGCGCTTACAAGCTGGGCACGCTCATCAAGGTATCCGAGGAACTCCTAAACGACAGCGTGTTCAATCTCGAAGCCTACATTTCCAGAGAGTTTGCAAGGCGCATCGGTAATAAAGAGGAGGACGCCTTCTTTACCGGCGACGGCTCCGGCAAGCCCACCGGCATCCTTGCTGCGACTGGCGGTGCACAGCTTGGCGTAACCACAGCAGGAGCTACCGCCGTCACGATGGATGAGGTGCTTGATTTGTTCTACTCGCTTAAGGCGCCTTACCGCAACAAGGCTGTATTTGTTATGAACGATGCTACTGTAAAGGCCATCCGCAAGTTAAAGGATGGGCAGGGCCAGTATCTGTGGCAGCCCTCCCTGCAAGCGGGTACGCCTGACACCATTTTGAACCGTCCTGTTTACACTTCCGCATATGTACCCACCATCGCTGCAGCCGCCAAGACCATTGTGTTTGGAGACTTCAGTTATTACTGGGTAGCCGACCGTCAGGGGCGTGTGTTTAAGCGACTGAATGAACTCTTCGCTGTCACCGGGCAGGTGGGATTCGTTGCCACCCAACGTGTGGACGGCAAATTGATTCTGCCGGAGGCTATCAAGGTTCTCCAGCAAAAAGCTTAACGGAGGTGCAATATGAGCTATAACACAAAGAACTATACCGAACAGGACGGCGAAAAAACCGTTATCGGCGGCACGCTGGAAATCAAGGAGGGAGCCTCGGTAACGGGGCTCTCCGCCGACCCTCTCCTTGTGGCAACTGGGGATACTCTTGGCGGTGTAAAAGCCGCCGCTGCTGGTGAGGATGACACTGTCGAAGTGAAAATCGGCGATGACCATAAGCTGTATGTCCCGACATATCCTACCGATGCTACGGAGTCAGTCTCCGGACTTGTGAAAGCTGCTGCGAAACAAGCTGACAGCATAGCTGAGGACACAGCCACTCTTGTCACGGATTTCAATGCCCTGCTCGCAAAGCTGAAAGCTGCGGGATTGATGGCAGACCAAGAATAATGGAGGTGAGCGGCGATGACGCCAACGGAATTGTTGCCAAAAGTCAAAGAAAACCTAATACTGACACACGCTGATGACGACGATCTGCTCCTGCGCCTCATCGCCGCCGCTGTCAATTATGCCGAGAGCTACCAGCATATTGCGGAGGGCTATTACACCGAAAATTCTATACCCGCCGCAACTGAACAGGCCGTAATCATGCTTGTATCGAATTGGTACGAATCCCGCGATGGCTCGACTGCCGGTTTCTTTGCCGACAGCGTTCAGGCTTCTCAACAAGTCTGGAATACGGTCAACATGCTTTTGCGTCTTGACAGATTGTGGGGTGTGTAAGCATGGGATACGGGAAAATGAGTACGCCAATCAACATCATCTCAACCGATCCCATCAAAGATGCAGAGGGTTTCGTCACTAAAGGCGACAACATCATCGCTTCAGTTAAGGCATATAAGGAAGTTCGCAACACCTCCGCAAAATGGGAACGGATTATTGGGAACGCAGCGTTTTCAAGCGTAACAGCGATGTTTCGCTTCCGCAAAATTCCGGGCTTAACAGTCACGACTTCACACTTTATCTCCGAAGCTGATGGCCGCTATAACATTATTAACGCGGAAGATGTGCGTGGACGCGGGATGTATATCGAAGTGTTGGCGGAGAAATTGGAAGGGACGGTGAGGTAATGGCAAAAATCGAAATGAAAATGCCGGAGGAATTCCTCTTAAAACTCTCTCGCCTTGGCAATAAAACGGATGAAATTATCCCCAAAGTGCTGGAAGCAGGCGGTGAAGTCGTTCTTTCTAAGGCAAAAAGCAACCTCTCCTCTGTAGTCGGGCATGGCACGAAAACAAAGAGTCGTTCCACAGGTGAGTTGGAAGACTCTCTCGGTTTGTCGCCTGCGAAGCAGAAACGGGACGGCTCAGGCTGGGATATCAAAATTGGTTTTGCCGAGCCAAGAAGTGACGGCGACAGTAACGCCAAAATCGCTAATATTCTCGAATACGGTAAGCACGGTCAGCCGCCGAAACCCTTCATGAGACCAGCCCGCAGACAATCGAGGAATGCGGCTATTGAAGCGATGAAGGAAAAATTCGACCAGGAGGTGGAGCGCATATGAGCATTTTGCAGGAACTGAACGCGCTGCTCTCTCCTCTACTACCGGTGGAAACGGGCATATTCAGCGGTGTTGCACCCAACGAGTATCTTGTTCTCACACCGATGACGGATGAGTTTGCCTTGTTCGGGGATAATACACCGCTTATTGATGTGTCCGAGGTGAGGATATCCCTGTTTTCAGAAGGCAATTACATCAACCGGAAAAATCAGATTACCGCCGCCCTGCTTGGTGCGGCGTTTACGATAACAGATCGCCGCTACATCGGCTATGAGAACGATAGCGGCTATTATCATTACGCCATCGATGTGGCGAAAGAATACGAAACGGAGGAAATATAACATGGCTACAATTGGTCTTGATAAACTCTACTACGCAACAGTCACCGAAGCGCCTATTACGGGTCACGAGACCTACGACACTCCGGTAATGCTGGCTAAGGCAATCTCAGCTGAATTATCTATCGAACTTGCGGAAGCGACACTCTGGGCGGACGATGGTGCCGCTGAAATCATCAAGGAATTCAAAAACGGTAAGCTGACCCTTGGCGTGGATGACATCGGAAAAACAGTCGCCGCAAAGCTGACAGGAGCGACCATGGATGAAAACGGCGTTCTTATTTCGGCTTCAGAGGACGGTGGCGACCCTGTTGCTATTGGATTTCGGGCAAAAAAAGCGAATGGTAAGTACCGCTACTTCTGGCTTTACCGCGTGAAGTTCGGCGTTCCGTCCACCAATCTCGCCACCAAGGGCGATAGCATCACCTTTTCCACACCGAGTATTGAAGGTACTGTTTCCCGCCG
>ENA-UOOM01002073-UOOM01002073.1-fermentation-metagenome-genome-assembly--contig:-NODE-2073-length-17341-cov-9.961067_pt1 | contig 17341 bp, 13 predicted proteins | sample MGYA00245781_ERZ724031 | MGnify/ENA primary metagenome ERZ724031 (study PRJEB28704, sample SAMN03018317) | fermentation metagenome | biome: anthropogenic terrestrial biome; feature: soil; material... | reverse complement strand
GGCGACTGAAGACCGGCGACTAAAGACTAAAGACAATGAGTACAATAAAATATCTTTCTTTTTTATGGTTGGGGGCGCTTTTATTCGGCGCCTGCACCATCGAAAATCTGGAGCGGGAGAATGTTCCCCGAGAAGATTTCTCTTCTTATAATTATGTATTGGCAATCGAAGAAGCTTCGAATGTCGATATCACCCGTTTTTTTACGTTCGAAATGAATACGGTCCGGCAAAATACGGCTCCTTACGATTTGCTTCAGGAAGATGCGTTATTCACGAATTCCGATCCGTCGGTTTCTTCCGGACATCATTCCTTCGGGAGATATTTCTTTTCCATGGCAAAGGATAAGAAAGGCTATTCCTCTACGCCCGGTATTTTCCGGCTGACGATGAACGCCGACAACCGGATCTTTATCGATCAAAGTCTCAATTTGCGAAAGAACAATTTGTTCCCGACCAAAAAGATGTGTATCGTCAATAATAACTCAGGCTTTTATTATAATGAAGGATTAGCTCCGCAACGTATTTATCAGTTTAATCCCTCTACGATGGTCATGACCGATGCCTTCGACCTTCGCGAAGCGATCGAAGCATTTCGCCCCCATGCACAATGGGTGGATGAGAGCGGAAACAATATGGTGCGCACCGGTTCGCTGGTGTTGGAAGAAAAAGAGGGCAAACTGTATGTAAGCGTGGTATTCCTCGAAAAAGCCGCTTTCAACATTATTGCCGATGATGAAACGCATTTCTATCTCGCCGTCATCGATATCGAGTCGCGGCAAGTGGAGAAGATTATCCGTTATCCCGACACGAAAACGGTCGGATTCTTTGTTAGCGAAAACAATCCCACAACCAAAGACGAGGACGGTAATTTGTATTTTTGTTCCTGGGGATGGAATCAGTTCGGTACGCCCAATCCTTCGAAAATCTTCCGCATCAAAAGCGGTGAAACCGATTTCGACCGTGACTGGGAGTTTAATGTGGAAAAGCATTTCGGGCAGGGACGCATTGCCCAATCCATCATCAGTTATAATAATAAAGTGTATTTACATATTTCCGTAGGGCCGTATGGATTTTCGGAAAGCGATACGCCCGGCGGTATTCGTATGGCGTATTACGAACTGAATCCCGCCGATTTGTCGATCCGCAAACTCGATATTCCGGAATCCGACACTTCCTCCCGGATGAATGTCTTTAACCTCGTCGATGATAAACTGTATATCTGCGTCCCGAACAGCGATGCGTCCCGCTTCAACGGCTTGTATTCGGTTGATCGTTCGGGCAATACGGTACAGGAATTGTCGTTGGAGAATAAATACAGGCCGACAAGACTTTATAAACTGACTAATTAATTTGCCGTATGAATAAAAAAGGAAAATATCTGTTATGGATAGCGGTGGCTGCTATTGCCGTTGCCGCGGGATGGATCGTTTGGAATAAAACAGCCTCCCCTACAAAAATAGCGTTGGTGAATTTTCAACCTTTCCAGGTCTCGAATATGGCGTTATCGAACGATGACCCGTTTATCCGTTATGCGTCCTTGGCGACGGAAGAGGTGGATAAGTGGAAGGACTATGATTTGGTGTTGGGCTTCGGTATGGGTTTAAAACTATCGGCCGAACAGCGGGGGCATATCCAAAAGCTTATCGATAAAGGACTGCCGGTATACATTTTTGCGGCTACGAGCCCGGAGAATCATATCAATAGTCTCGATAGTGTCGATTTGGAACAGATTTCGGGCTATTTGAATAACGGCAATAAAAACAATTACCGCAATTTTGCGCGATATGTCCGTAAGCATATCGATAAGAAATCGTTTTTTGTAACGCCTCCCGAGCCGGTTGCGGAGAGTATCGAAGATGCCTTTTTCCATCTCGATGAGGAGGTCTCGTTTACTTCTGCGGGCGATTATGAAACCTATCTGAAGAAGTTGGGGCAGTATAAGGACGGAGCCGGTAAGGTGGCGGTCATCGCGGGTATTCACGACCCTTTCAGCGGAAACAAGGAGCATTTGGACAGCCTGATCGTTTCGCTGCAAAATGCGGGATTGAATGTGTATCCCGTCTCTTCCATGACCAAGCGCATCGAGTTTCTGGAGCAGATCCATCCCGATGCGGTGGTTTATTTTCCCCACGGCCGTCTCTTGATGGGACAACCCGATAAAACGGTTGAATGGTTGCAAGCTCGCAATATACCGGTTTTTACTCCTTTAACCATTTTGCAGTTGCGCGAGGATTGGATGAAAGATCCCATGGGAATGTTCGGGGGATTCATGGGGCAGAGCGTGGTGATGCCGGAATTGGACGGAGCGATCTATCCTTACACGTTGGTCGCGCAGGAAAAAAACAGCGACGGAGTGTATCTGTTCCGGACCATTCCCGACCGCTTGCGGAGTTTTACGCAAATTGTGAAGAACGTCCTTTCACTGAAGCATAAAAAGAATGCCGAGAAAAAGGTTGCCATTTATTATTTTAAAGGCGCCGGACAGGAAACGTTGGCGGCTCAGGGGTTGGAGACGATTCCCTCTCTTTATAATTTATTGAAACGACTGAAAGCCGAAGGATATACGGTCGATCGCTTGCCTGCAACGGTAAAAGAGTTTGAAGCCTTATTGATGAAACAGGGGTCGGTGCTGAGCACGTATGCCGAAGGGGCGTTCGACGAATTCCTGAAAAACGGGAATCCGCAACTCGTCGGTAAAGAAGAATATGAGGAATGGGTGCACCGGTCTTTGTCCCCCGAATCCTATAAAGCCGTGACGGATGTGTACGGCGAAGCTCCCGGGGCGTATATGGCGCTGAACAAAGACGGGAAAGAGTATTTGGCGGTTGCGCGCGTTCAATTCGGAAATGTCGTCTTGCTGCCTCAACCGATGGCGGCTTTGGGCGACGACAGTTTTGCCATCGTACACGGTGCGAAATCGCCGCCTCCCCATACGTATATCGGTTCGTATTTATGGACGCAATACGGTTTCGGAGCCGATGTGCTCATTCATTTCGGCACGCATGGAAGTCTCGAGTTTACGCCGCAGAAGCAGGTCGCATTAAGCAGTAACGATTGGGCCGACCGTCTGGTGGGAACCATCCCTCACTTCTATTATTACACCATCGGCAATGTCGGCGAAAGTATGATCGCCAAACGGCGTTCGTATGCAACAACGGTTTCGTATCTTACGCCGGCTTTTATGGAAAGCAATACCCGTTCGCAGTTCAACGCATTGCAGGACAAGATTCGCGACTACTATAACGCCGAGGAATCCCGGCAGCCGGCAGCGTCGGTGGCGGTAAAAAAAATTGCGGTACAGATGGGAATTCATCGCGACCTGCGGCTCGACAGTCTTTTGTCGAAGCCCTATACGGAGGAGGAAATAGAACGTATCGACAATTATGCCGAGGAAATCGCGAATGAGAAGATGAACGGGCAATTGTATGTTTCCGGCGTTCCTTATTCTCCTGAAAAGATAAAGTCGACAGTGTTGGCGATGAGCGCCGATCCGATTGCGTACAGCCTTGCTTCGCTCGATAAACAACGGGGCAAGATTACCGATAAGCAGCTCCAAAGCAAGCCGTTCTTTACGCGGCGCTATCTTGAGCCGGCAAAGACTCTTGTCCATCAGGTGCTGGCAGGAAAGCCCGCCGACGAACAACTCGTTTGCCGCATTGCCGGCATTACCTCGCAGGAGTTGGAAGAATCGAGGGCGGCTTTGTCTCCGGTCAAACGAGGCATGCCGGGAAGGGCGCAACATAAGCCCGAAAAGAAGGAGTATACGAAAGAACAAAAAGAACATGCGCGGGCGGTGTTGGAGATAGAGCGTACGATCCGCAATATTACCCGTTACGAGCAAGCTCTGCGCGAAAGTCCGGAACTCGAATTCAAGGCATTGATAAATGCTTTGTCGGGAGGATATACGGCCCCTTCTTCGGGGGGCGATGCGGTAGCGAATCCTTCGGCCGTGCCTACAGGGCGCAACCTGTATTCGATCAATGCGGAATCGACGCCTTCGGAACTCGCATGGGACCGCGGAGTGGTTTTAGTGAATACGACGCTCGAAGCATATAAAAAGCAGCATGGCGAGTATCCCCGTAAAATCAGTTATACTTTTTGGAGCAGTGAGTTTATCGAGACGGAAGGAACGTCCATCGCCCAGGTATTGTATATGCTCGGGGTGGAGCCGATTCGCGATACGTACGGCCGGGTAACCGAGCTGCGCCTTATCCCGGCGAAAGAGCTCGGGCGTCCGCGTATCGATGTCGTTGTACAGACTTCGGGGCAGTTCCGCGATTTGGCGGCTTCGCGCCTGATGCTTATTTCGAAAGCCGTAGAGATGGCGGCCGCGGCAAAAGACGATGGATATGACAATCTGGTTTCCGCCAGTACGGTCGAAATCGAACGCCTGCTGGTCGAACAGGGCGTAGCGCCGAAAGATGCCCGTGAAATGTCCACACAACGTGTTTTCGGGGGAATTAATGGGATGTACGGCACGGGAATACAGGAAATGATTACTGCCGGCGACCGTTGGGAAGATGAGAAGGAAGTGGCCGACACGTATATTCATAATATGGGAGCCGCATACGGCAGCGACAAAAACTGGGGACAGTTCAACGAGGGATTGCTCCGTGCCGCGCTTCACAATACGGATGTGGTGGTTCAACCGCGTCAAAACAATACCTGGGGGCCGTTGAGCCTCGACCACGTGTATGAGTTTATGGGAGGGATTAATCTGGCTGTTCGCAGCGTTACGGGAAAAGATCCCGATGCGTATCTGGCGGATTATCGCAATCATAACAACATGAAAATGCAGGAGCTGAAAGAAGCCATCGGCGTTGAATCGCGCGCTACGGTACTCAATCCGTCTTACGTCAGGGAAGTCATGTCGGGAGGCGCCGAAAGCGCGGCCAAAATCACGGAAGTGGTAACCAATACCTACGGCTGGAACGTCACGAAGCCGGATGTGATAGACAATGAATTATGGGACGAGTTGTACAGTATGTATGTGGAAGACACCCGGAATTTGGGAACGAAGGAATTCTTCCGTCGCGAAAATCCGGGAGCATTGCAGGAGATTACCGCCGTGATGATGGAGACGGCCCGTAAGGGTATGTGGAAGGCGACCGATCGTCAATTAACCAATATCGCCGGTTTGCATTCGCAGTTGGTAAAAGAATACGGTTCGACCGGCAGCGGATTTGCCGGCGGAAACGCCAAACTTCAGGATTTCATCGCCGGGAAGCTTTCCGCGCAGGATGCGCAGGCGTACAACCGGCAGATAACGGCGATGAACACAGCGGCTTCCTCCTCGCAATCCGGTCAATCGGGGATGGTCCTTCAAAAACAACAAGTGCAGCAGGGCGATGATGCCGGAGAGACAAAATCGTTGAACAGTATATGGATTGTTTTAGCTGTTTTGATTATCTTTACAGCCCTTTTGGTGATTCTTCGGAAAAAAAGAAGAAAATAGGGCATGGATATATACATCATCATTTGTCATTAGTAATTCGTCATTTGTAATTAGTAATTTGTCATTAATTTGGAGTTCCTCATACACATATTACTATTGTTTATAGTCATCAATACGATCTTGAAGCTCAGCTTTTGGAAATGGTGGCAGGCAGGTCTTTTTTCATTCGTCTGCGGCCTGTTTATCATAGCTATGTATCCCTATTCCATCCTGCAATCCAAGACCCAATTGCACGATTATTTGTCCGATATACCTGTTTTGCAGAACATGGCCGTATTGGTGACGATTGAATCGGCTATCTGTTTCGCTTTCTGCTATGCCGCCTTATCTGCGGGGGAGCGATTAACCGGTGGGGGGGCTCCGGGCCACGCCCCCGGCAAGGGGAGGAAATGGTATAAACGTTTGTTGTACTGGTATCCGAGTTTGCTTATTTTCCCCGTATTGTTTTATCTGCTTACCCAAGCGATATTCAGTTTTTCGGGGATGAGTTTCTCGCTTACGGCGTATGTATTGGCCGGCGCGGTGGTCGTTTTGCTGCCGTTACTGAGTTATGTGTTGAATTATTTTTTCCCTGAAAAAGAATTCCGTTTGGAGATTCATTTTATTACCAGCTTGTTCGTCGCTATTCTTGGGTTGCTGACGACGGTCGATACCCGCATGACGTATGGGGTGGCCCAAGAACCGCTTAATTTGAAAGCCATAGGCGTATCAGTAGGGCTCATCGTTACAGGATTTCTGCTCGGTTGGGCATGGGATAAAATGAAATGGAGAATCAGGCGGAAAAGAAATAAATAATGCCCGTTTAATTGTTCGAAAGCGGTTTAACAGGTAAAAGAATAAAAACGGGTTCGCTATCCGTCAGACCGCAGGACGCCGTCAGACGGCGGAGAATCAATGATATAATAATTAAAAATAATGGAAATAATTTCAAAAGCGCTTTTTTGGGTGGCAAACAGCCTGCTCATCCCGGATATCATCATTCTTTTATATCTTTTTGCCCGGTCGTTGTTATTGATTGGCAGTTTTTACAATCAATTCATGACCAAGCGGGCGAATGATAAGGCGTTGGCGCATCGTATCGCCGATTTATCTCCGGCTACGGTCGATGAGCTCCGAAATGCGTTGCCCGAACGCGATAATGCTTTGTTTGTGGCGTATCTGCGCAAGATGTTGGAGAAACCGGTCGATCAGGATTATGCCGATTTCCTCCTTTCGTGTCTCGAAAACGATGCACAGAAGGATATTTCGCTTTCCAAGATGTTAGCCAAATTGGGCCCCGTATTAGGGTTGATAGGAACATTAGTTGCTATGAGTCCTGCATTGGTCGGGCTTTCTACGGGCGATATTGCGGGCATGGCATACAATATGCAAGTGGTGTTTGCCACCACCGTAGTAGGATTGGTGATTAGCGCCGTGGGGTTGGTAACCTTGCAATACAAACAGCGGTGGTATTCGAGGGATGTGAGTAATTTGGACTATGTGGCGAGTGTTGTCACGCAAAATAAAGCAGAGCAATGAGAAGAAGACAACGGCGTGTCAGTAAGTTTTCGCAAGAAGAGGATACCGATCCTCTGAGCGTGGTCGTCAATTTGTTTGATGTGGCGATGGTGTTTGCCGTGGCGTTGATGGTGGCGATGGTTATGCATTTGAATATGACGGAGGTGTTTACGCAGGAAGATTTTACGGTGGTCAAGAATCCCGGCAAGGAAAATATGGAGATTATCACGAAAGAGGGAAATAAAATTAATAAATATACTCCTTCGGGACAACAGTCGGATGGGAAAAAGGGCCGGCGGGTAGGCATTGCTTATGAACTGGAAAACGGCGAAATCATTTATGTGCCCGAATAGCGCTTTACCGGCGTGTCGGTAAAGTGTTTTAATGTGTACAAGAAGGTTGCCGGGGGCGAGGCGCCGTAATAAAATATGCTTAACACAATGTCTTTTCAACAAAAAAAACATTGTTTTGTTTAATTAACATAGAAATAGCCGATTTATTCGTTATTTTGCTGCTAAAATTATTAAACAAGCATGGGGAAGATTATAGCGTTAGCAAATCAAAAAGGCGGAGTGGGCAAAACGACCACTTCCATCAATTTGGCGGCCTCCTTGGCTGCCTTGGATAAACGGGTGTTGGTGGTCGATGCCGACCCTCAGGCAAATGCTTCATCCGGTTTAGGCATTAATATCAGAGAGACCAAGAAAACGGTTTACGAGGGACTCATTGGAGAATGTACTTCGGAGGAGGCGATTCATCCGACTCCTTTTGATAAAATCGATATCATTTCTTCGCATATTAACTTGGTCGGCGCGGAGCTTGAAATGGTACAGATGGATAACAGGGAGAAGAAAATGCGCGATTTACTGCATCCGGTCAAGGATATTTATGATTATATTTTGATTGATTGTTCTCCCTCGCTGGGAATTATCACCGTGAATGCTCTTACCGCTGCCGACTCGGTCTTAATTCCTGTACAATGCGAGTATTTTGCGCTCGAAGGGTTAAGCAAATTGCTCAACACCATTAAAATCATCAAGTCAAAATTAAATCCTACCTTAGAAATCGAAGGATTTGTCCTGACAATGTATGATGCCCGGTTACGACTACACAATCAAATTTATGAGGAAGTAAAATATCATTTCAAAGAACTTGTTTTTGACACCGTTATTCAGCGGAATATCACCCTCAGCGAATCTCAAAGTCACGCAAAACCGGCTTTGATGTACGACCCGGGATCCCGCGGGGCAATGAATCATATACAACTGGCGCAAGAACTAATCAAAAAAAATTCCTAACTTTGTGTTTCTTTACAGATAGAATATGGCTAAAAAAAATGCATTGGGAAGAGGGTTGGATGCGCTGATTACGTTTAATGACACCGAAACGCAAGGCTCTTCCTCCATTAACGAGGTGGAACTATCGAAGATCGTGAGAAATCCCGATCAGCCGCGGCGGGATTTTGACGAAGAATCGTTGGCCGAACTGGCGGTTTCGATCAAAAAGATCGGGGTGATTCAACCCGTTACGTTGCGCAAAGTCGACGATGATGCTTATCAGATCATTGCCGGCGAGCGGCGTTACCGGGCGTCTCTGCTGGCCGGACTGGAAACCATTCCGGCGTACATTAAATCGGTCGAAGATGACGACGTTATTGAAATGGCGCTCGTTGAAAACATTCAACGCGAAGACTTGAACGCGATAGAAATCGCGTTGGCTTATCAAAACTTAATCGATACGTTTTCCCTTACGCAGGAGCAGCTTAGCGAACGGGTGGGGAAGAAGCGCGTTACCATTACCAATTATTTGCGGTTGTTGAAGCTGCCTGCTGAAGTTCAGATGGGGGTTAAAGATAAGAAAATCGATATGGGGCATGCTCGTGCATTAGTGACGATGAATGATCCGGTAGCGCAGTTATCCCTCTATAATCTGATTTTACAAGAGAGTTTATCCGTACGGAAGGTGGAAAATATTGTACGGGAATTCGGAGAAGAAAAAGCGAAGGGAGGGTCCGATAAGAGTAAAAAGAAAACGCAGGCACAAAACTCGGTCTCTTCATTATCGGAAGATTTCGCCTCGTTGAAAGAGCATCTGTCTGATTATTTCAAGACGGATGTGCAATTTAATTGTAATAAGCAAGGAAAGGGTAAAATCACCATTCCCTTTCAGTCTCCCCGTGAACTGGAACGGATTATCGGGATATTCGATCAAATAAAAAAGTAATCCCAACGATTATAATGAGAAGGAGATGGTTTGTCGGAGTTGTGTTTTGCTTGTTGCTGGGAAGTGCGCAGGCGCAGGAAGTTATTGATGCGCAGGATCCCGACTCGTTGCGTAATGGCGCGACGGACTCTGTCGGATTGGTGCTGTCTGATTCTGTCATGGTTGGCGCACAACCGCCTTCTTCAGGCATTTTACCGTCCGATACGTTAGGCGCTTTTTCAGATAGTGTTCTGCAAGCAACCCCTCCTTCTGTTTTGAAAATAGAAGAGAAGCAATTTAAGCCCGATCCTACCAGAGCGGTGATTTACTCGGCTGTTTTTCCCGGACTCGGGCAGATTTACAATCGGAAGTATTGGAAATTGCCTATTATCTATGGTGGATTTGTCGGTTTCTCGTATGCGATTTCGTGGAATAATCGTTACTTTAAAAATTATTTTAATGCTTATCGGGATATTATCGACGATAATGAGCAAACGAATAGTTGGCACGATTTTATTCCTTACGGACAAACACCCGAAACGGTCGATGTGAACTCTCTAAAAGAAAGATTGGAAAGCCGGAAAGATTACTACCGGTATTACAGGGACTTTAGTATCATATTAACGGTCGCCTGGTATTTGCTGGGCATGGTAGATGCGTATGTCGATGCGCAGCTTTTTGAGTTCGATATCTCTCCTAATCTTTCGATCAATATACAGCCTGCGATAATGCGCGATAGTTATACCAACTATCTGGCGCAGGGATATGGCTTGCAGTGGAGTGTAAGCTTTTGATAGTTTTTCCGGGACAAACGCGGCCCGGGAACATTTTTTTATTAAAAAGGAAGTTCGTATGAAAAAAATAATTTTTTTCGCGTTGATAGGCGCATTTGTTTCAAATCTTGCGTTGTATTCTCAAAAGAATACGTCGTCGGCCCAAACGGTCGTAAAAGATTCTTCGCTCATTTATCCTGAAAGTATGACGGAGCAGTTAAGTTCGTTACTGCATGATTGGCAACTCGATTTTTCGTCTTCCGATACACCTTGTAAGAATGGGAATAATGTGTTTTTCCCCGATAGTATATATGCCAAGCGGCTATATTCCATGCCCTCCGAAATGGAGCTTTCCTATAATCATGTGGTGAAATCGTATATCGATATGTATGCGGGGCGTAAACGAGAGCTGGTCAGTTATATGCTAACCTTAGGCGAATATTATTTCCCGATGTTCGAAGAAGCTTTGGATAAGCAAGGGTTACCGCTTGAGTTGAAATATCTTCCGGTAATCGAATCGGCATTGAATCCCGTGGCTGTTTCGCGTGCGGGAGCTACAGGCCTTTGGCAATTTATGCTCCGCACGGGAAAAGGATATGATTTGGAGGTGAACAGTTTGGTCGATGAGCGTCGCGATCCCTATAAAGCTACTCAGGCGGCCGTTCTCTTTCTACGGGATTTATATAAAATTTATGGCGATTGGAACTTGGTGATAGCGGCTTATAATTGTGGCCCGGGAAATGTTAATAAGGCCATTGCCCGTAGTGGGGGAAAACGCGATTATTGGGAAATCTATTATTATTTACCGCGCGAAACAAGGGGCTATGTTCCGGCTTTTATCGCGGCGAATTATATTATGAATCATTATGTGTATCATCAGATTTGTCCGGCCAGCGTTTACTCTTCCATGAGTGCGCTCGATACGGTGCATGTTGCCGAACAAATACATTTCGATCAAATCGCTCAATCATTAGATATTCCGATGGGGGAAATCAGGCGGCTTAATCCTCAATTCAAAAAAGATATTATTCCCGGCAATCACCGCCCCTATGCTTTAGTCTTGCCGACCAATAAAATGTTTGCCTTTATCGATAAAAAAGAAGAGATCCTCAATTATAAAAAATCGACTTATCTTACCCACCGTATCAATACCGACCAATATCTGACTGAAAGTACCACGGCGACAAGCGGGCATACGGCGAATATCTATTATCGGGTGAGAAAAGGGGATAATCTGTCGAAAATAGCGAAAAAAAACGGGGTGACAATCGCTCAGTTAAAATCTTGGAACCGTCTTCGATCCAGTAAAATAGGTGTTGGAAAAAAATTGGTTGTCAAAAAGAAGAAAGTCGTGCCGCCGCCTACTCCCGAACGCCAAGAAACCATTGTTTATAATCGTCCCGATTCCACGACAACCCCGGACAGTACTATTATTTCCGGTTATCTTGATGAGCAGATAGAGAAAATGGAAGAATCGCAGCGTCATAAAGACGACAGCGAACAAACCGACCTGACAGGCTCTCCCGTAACACGCAACTGATCTGATCATCTTACCAGTATTTTTACGGCGGGCGGATTGCCTTCTGTCGTTTTTACTTTTACGATGTAAACGCCTTTGGGCAGATGGGCGCTCGAAAAAGAGGCCCGGCTGATACTGTTCTCGAGAATTTCTTGATGAATAAGTTGTCCGGAAACGTAAAATATCTCCCACGATATAAGATCGCGGTTCGTTTCGGCGATAATCCTGCCTACTTTCGCATCGTGATATACTTTCAAGCTAAATGTTTCTTTTTCCGGATCGACTTTCACCGAACCGTTCCCCACCACATACGGAGCGATAAGGAAGGAAGTATTGATAGGCTTTTCCAGATTTTCGGAAGAACGCACCCATCCCGTTGAATTTTTCATCCACGCGGTCGAAGAACTTTCCGATCCGATTTTACGCGGTTCGACATTCAGTACCGAAAATCCCGATAATGAATTATTTAAATCGATATAAGAGATATAAAACTTGCCTGTAACGGATATAGGCCGACGAAACTCGATGTAGTTCTCCGAATTGTAATTCATATCGCGTGTATCCGTTTGAAATGCATCGGCATCATAATAGGCGAAAGAGTTGTTGTATAATTCTTCGTATATCTGATTTTCAGGCGAATTGTCGCCGGTATATATCCGTATCCGCAATCGTAGGCCTCTTGTATCGGATACGGCGGCGGAGGCGATAAATACTCCCTTTAATTCGGTACGATCGGCGGCATAAAACTCTTCTGCAAATTCGGAGTATCCGAAAGAGTTATTCGTTTTAAATAAAGGAACGCCATTGTAGACCGTCTGCACGGGAGTTTCATTTATATCGAAGTTCTGACTTCGGGTAAGAGGGGCATCGGAATAGGGATTGTAACTGTCTATCTGCGATAATTGAGAGCCTTCCGGATCGAGATAATATTGTAATGAATTCGGATTATCTAATGATTCGGTAACTTGCCATGCTTTGTAGAGCGAAGCATACAAATCCGGTCCTTTGGGTGATGAACACATCGATTCTCCACCGGTAAGCGTACCCACGATTCGTTTGTTTTTATCCAATAAAGGGGAGCCCGATGAACCGCCTTCGGTCGCTGCCGTCTCCCAGTTTCGAACCACCCAATGGGCGTTCCTTTCCATATTATATTCCTTGTGAGTGAAGGTGCCTGTCGACAAGCGATCTTCCTCTATGGCTACTTTTTGTATGCCTCCGTTAGGATGATGAATCCCGTGGAAAGGAGCCGAAGGCGATGAATTTACATTCCACCCCAAATAATAAGGCTGGTATTCTTTAGGCGGCGTTTCGTTTAGCCTCAGCAAAGAAATATCATGCTTTTCATTAATAAGGATGGAGTCGGCCGAAGCTACGGTCATTTGTACAGGGCCTCTGACATCTTTAGGGATAACCGGCGACTTATAATTGAAAAAAGCGACAATGCTCCCCGCTACGACATCATAACGTCGATTGGCGAGAAAAGATGCGTTATAGTCGTCGTTCAAACAATGTGTTGCCGTTAACAGATAGGGTGTGCCGTCATTTAAAGAATTATTTACAAGAACACCCGTACAATAAGTCGTTCCGTTGATGATGAGCGCTACGACGCCGCTGCCGGGAGTCACGTCTTCCGGATAAGATAATACATTCGGATGGCATGATTGCAGCGGATCTCTTGGTTCGGTACTTCTAAAGATCCCGGTATAATCGTGATTGACTTCTCCTATTTCTATCTGTCCTTTTACAGGAGAATTTTTCGGTTCTTGATATTCGACAATGAGTTCGTCCCCTCCGATGGGTTGGATAGGCAATAATCCGTGGTCGGAGTTGTTTTGATGGGTATACGAACCGAGTATTTCGGTTTGTTCGGCATTATAGACAAAAACCTTTGCCCCTTCCGGCAAGGAAAATTTGCTAAAGAGGATATTGAGCGAATACGCTCCTTTCGACCGTACCCCCACTCGCCATACGTTCATGTTATCGGATGTTGTAAACGTAATCCCTGAATTATCGGGCCGTAAATGAACGTGAAACTTATGAGCGAACGTCAGGCTCTTAAACGCACCTTTTTCTGCGGTGGATCGCCATAACTCTTTATTTGCATTAAACTCCGGCATATCGACAAACAACGCATTGGAGGTTATCCTGCTTCGTGCATTCATTCCCGCCTCTAATGGCAGCGGAGAGCCTCCGTAGCTGATTTGCGCCTCCAGCGCGAAAGGAAAGAAACAGATGAGTAGAAAAAGCTGTTTTCTCAAAACATCTATTGAAAAATATCGAAGAGTCATTGTTGAATTTTATTCTACTATTTTTATGCTTGGCACAATCAAGCCTTCTTGCTTCTGCCATCGCGTAAGGAAATAGTTCTTATTTCTGTTAAAAAGAATGTTGTTGCAAATTTAAGATGTTTTTAATAATTAGGATTACTTTTGCAGGGAATAATTCAAAAAGGTATGTTTCTTTTGCAACAACACTTAAAAGATCTTCTTGATTATAAAGCGGAAGTTTATAATACGCCTTTGTTTATCGAGAATGATCCGATTAGCATTCCCCATCGTTTCACCCGAAAGCAAGATATCGAAATTATGGGCTTTTTTGCCGCGATGTTGGCTTGGGGACAACGAAAAACGATTATTGCCAAATGCTCCGATTTAATAAACCGTTTTGGGAATGAGCCGTATGAGTTTATCCTCCATCATTCTTCCGAAGATTTAAAAGGCTTATTGGGTTTTAAACATCGTACGTTTAACGATACCGACTTGTTTTATTTTGTTCATTTTTTGCATCAACATTATTCTCATCACGAGAGTTTGGAACAAGCATTTGCCGGCGATGCGGGCTTCTTGGATATGGAAAACTCGTTGATCCGGTTTGAAAAATCTTTTTTTGACGATCCCGATGCCCCTATCCGTACCCGAAAACACATCGCCACCCCTGCGCGACAGTCTGCCTGTAAGCGCTTGAATATGTTCCTTCGGTGGATGGTGCGGTCGGATAACAGAGGCGTTGATTTCGGAATTTGGAAGAAGATAAATTCCTCCGCCCTCATCTGCCCGATTGATGTACATGTCGAAAGGACCGCCCGTCACTTTGGTTTATTGGCCCGTAAGCAAATCGATTGGAAAGCCGCAATGGAATTAACCCGAAATCTTCGCCTTCTGGATCCGCGTGATCCGGTAAAATATGATTTCGCGTTATTCGGCTTGTCTATCGAAAAAGAACTCTATGGGCTGTAGATAGAAAAGGGTCGATCAAATTGTTAATCCGTTTCCAAGAATCCCTTTCCGAATGAAATCGTTGTATTGTTCATTATCGTGGGAGCAAAGTACCGTGATGTTTTTCTCTGTTTTCATCAACCGGTTCAACCATTTGTACTGTGCCCGTAGCTGCTCTTCATTTTCGCTGACCCACGAAGCATTTTTCATCTTTTCTTTTAGAATATTCTGCATCGACCATCCGCTATCCACACTGTGAATAAATTCCCGCCCATCCGCTAAGCGGATATAGATCATCTTTGAATCGATGGTGTGTCCGGGAGCTTTAAACACGACGATTCCGGGCGCAATAGGATAATACGTTTCGAAATCCACCAGAATGAATTGATGAACTTTTTCAGCACTTATCTCAACCGTTGGTTTATGCGGTTTGTGTATTAAAAGCTCGGCTGTGTCTTTTGATACCCACACTTTATGAGCCAGTTCATCGATTTTTTCGGAACGGATGACGCCCGCGGAATGGTCGGCATGATAATGGGTCAGTATAATCAAATTGGCTTTATTTAAAGCCGCCTTCACATTCTCGAAGTTTTCAGGGTAATAAGGCTCGATTGTTTTTCCGAATGTCCGATGCGTTTCCAAGTCCATCCCTGAGTCTAACATGATTGTTCCTTGGGGAAATATCACTTGGTATACGGTTCTGGATAAAGTCATTTTTTCATCCGGATTTTCTCCTTCGACCACGACATTCGCGGGACGGATCGTGTCGGCCACTTTAGTCACGTTTATTCTCGTCGGTAAATCTCCTGCAATCACGTTCGATAGTTTTCGTAAATGTTCTATATCGACAGAGAAAACAGAAGAGTAAATCGTTTTATCTTCCTCTTTCTTCTGTCCGAGAGAGGCTAAAGATAATGAAGGAAACGAAAAACCGATACCTAAGAGGCTTGATGTACGCAAGAAATCTTTTCTATTCATTGATTGATTTTGTATTAATAAAACAACATATCCTTTCAACACTTAACCCTTTATATTGTTGGCTTCCGATAAGATAGCTTGGTTTTTTTTAAGACCCGTTTCATGAAATACAAAAAAAAGCGCCCGTAGAAAGAATCTGTAAAAACATGTTGTAAAACATGTTTATTTTTTACTTCTTTTCGAAGTATATCGTGTACTTTTGTATCAGCATAGCACAGCATAGTGCGATGGAGAGAGCTAAAATGGATATTGATTTTGATCATAAAGGCACAAAAGTACAGCAGTTGATCGATTATTTGCAACTATCTATTTCTACGAATGAATATAGAGTTGGAGATAGTTTGCCGTCTATAAACTACCTCAAAGAAAAATATGAGGTTTCAAGGGATACTGTTTTTAAAGCTTTTTCGGAACTGAAAACGCGCAAGATTATCGATTCAATTCCCGGGAAAGGTTATTATGTGGCTTCCAATGTTAAAAATGTATTGCTGTTGCTGGATGAATATACACCTTTCAAGGAAGTTCTGTATAATACCTTGATCGCAGAATTAGGGGCGGCTTATAAAGTCGATCTATGGTTTCATCAATTCAATGAAGAGCTCTTTAACGAAGTAGTTGTTAATTCTGTCGGGAAGTATAATAAATATCTGATAATGAATTATCATAATGAGGAATTCTCAAATATCCTTACGCAGATCGACAAGAAAAAGTTATTGTTGTTGGACTTTGGTAAATTTGACAAGAACGGATATTATTATGTTTGCCAGGATTTTGATGAATCTTTTGAACAGGCCCTCGAATCGATCAAAGAGGATTTATCTATCTATAAAAAAATTGTATATGTTATTAACAAGACTCATAAACATCCGAGGAGCAGCATAGCCTGTTTCAGCCGTTTCTGCACACGGAATCACTTTGAGTGGGAGGTTGTGGATGAAATACCAAAGGCTTTTCAAGTAAATGAGAACTATTTTTATATTGTTATTAAACAGCAAGATGTGGTCAATATTATAAAAAAAGCCCGGTTAGACTATTTGAAATCGGGACGGAATTATGGCCTTTTAGCCTATAATGAAAATCCCTTTTATGAAATTGTAGAGGATGGCATTTCAAGCATCAGCATAGACTGGGAAGAAATGGGGCGCATTGCGGCTGATTTTGTTTTGCACGATACTGCTGTGCAAACATATCTGCCAACGACTATAGTGAAAAGAAATTCATTTTAAATTTTTTTCGCTTGTTATCAGCACAGTTCAGCACGATTAATAAAGAAAGAATAAGGAAGAGACTTCTATGAAATCTTTTGACTTATCCGTGTTTTTAAATCAATTTATTACTAATAATCATTAATCAAAGAAGGATGAAGAAAAAAAATTCTTTTAAATGGAAGGGACTACTATCCATAGGTATATGGATGGTGTCCATTGCTATGTTTGCACAGAATATTACCGTCCGGGGCACGGTAACGGATGCAAATAATGAACCGGTTATCGGAGCAAGTATTGTAGTTGAAGGCAATCCTTCGCTGGGTACGATTACCGATATCGATGGTCGGTATCTTTTAAGCAATGTCCCGGCTGATGCAACGTTGCAGTTCAGCTATGTTGGCATGATAACACAATCCATACCTGTAAACGGAAAAACAACTATCGACTTGATTATGGAGTCAGATGATGAAGTCTTAGATGAAGTGGTTGTT
>ENA-UOOM01002067-UOOM01002067.1-fermentation-metagenome-genome-assembly--contig:-NODE-2067-length-17363-cov-10.939508_pt1 | contig 17363 bp, 23 predicted proteins | sample MGYA00245781_ERZ724031 | MGnify/ENA primary metagenome ERZ724031 (study PRJEB28704, sample SAMN03018317) | fermentation metagenome | biome: anthropogenic terrestrial biome; feature: soil... | reverse complement strand
AGCACTTCCAAGTAGACGAGAAAAAGGCTCCGACAGTTCGATGGGTCTATAACAATTACCAAACTATGTTTAAGGAAAACGCAGTAGTACAAGTAGTTGGTAGTAAGAAAAAGGGTACGTTCATAGCTAAGGACGGCACCAGGTGCGAGATAGATGATGACTTATGCGATTCTGTCTGCATATCTCTCAGCTGGTTCAAGATGGACAACTCTAAATTCCAGTTGGAATAGCAAGTCATATCACCATACTTAAAGACGGATGATGGGGCATATCTCAGTAATATGGGATGTGTCCTATTCTTATGTGTGCTTAATGTATCTCAGAAGCTCCTAGATTAATTCTAAGGCCCCTAAATCAAATCACATTGGTATTTATCCATATAGCATCCTATGTGTCTTCTAAAGGGGCTTAGAAAGTCTCATATGACATAAGCCCAGGTCAATCCCTATATTGATTGCCAATTATGTATTTTATGTGAATATTTCAAATTGTCGGCATTCTGGGTACTTGAATTCGATACAATAAACGTGTCCGTAACGCACCATGTTGGTTGCGGAAGTGGAGAGACAGTACGTGATAAAATATTATCTTCTATAAACACAAACACATTAAGATGATAGACACCACTAATAATAAAAGCTTAGAAAGCACATAGATTCTCGGTATTTCTAGCTTGTTTTAGTGATATAATGGCTCTAATGGGAGAATCAAAGAAGAAGCTCCCGAAAAGGCTAGGAGGCCAGAAGATGCAGAAGCAAGCAAAAGTTCAACTCCATGTGAACAACTTATATCATAATCCAGAAGACTTCAATGACGAGTTCGAGTATAAAGACGGTCCGCAGGTGTTTGATGACACAGAGGTAGCAATTGCTTCTAGTGACGGTGTAATAAAGTTCTTAGGATCCTTCTTCGAGTGGTTCTACAGTGTCAACTCTAATTTTGGCGGTGATTTTGCCTATGATTACAAGTGGAACAAGAAGAACTGTTGGTTCAAGAATACCGAGAATGGCAACATCATGGTGGTCCTCTCGCAACCAAAGGAGTTGTAGCAATGGCTATCTTAGCTAATGCTATTGAGGAGAAGCTCAGAAAGTACGAAGCTATGGCACGTGCAGCTACAAAGCAGCTTCAGGAGTCTAGACTCAGTGAGTTCAAAGTAGCGGCTATCTGGGACAGCGAGAACGGAGTCGACACATTCTACCTCAAGAACAAAGAAGACGAAGACGTCCCATGCAACTGGATCGAGCTCTGTGAGTGCAGGCATTGCCAAGGTGTCATGGAACTTGCTTCAGACGCGATAGCCTTAGCAAGCAGTTGGTGCTTCTAAGTTAGGAGAATGGGGAGCTAAAGCTCTTCGTCTCATATCGTCAGTCCTTCAGAAGGAGCAGAGCAGATGGAGAAGCACAAGATAACGTACATGGCAACTTATGAGGTGCATTAATTGTTGAAGCCTGTCTGGATGACAGTGTACGGCAAGTTCGACTGTGAGACTGAGGAAGAAGCCATCAATTTCGCGATGGCTACAGCAGCTAATGACACGCAAACTACTGGTCGCTGGTCTGTGTCAATGCACCATCATGGCAAGCGGTTCTGCTACAGCAGGTAAGTCGCGTACGGATGTCTAGCTACATCTAGCATTACTGAAGTAGCAATATAGTGAAAGTTCTTGTGCTTCCTCCCCTGACTTTGTGGTATAATGGAACAAAGGGGGCAAACAACAGAAGGATCCCCCAAGGGCCTCAGAGGAGGAAGTAAGATGATGGCACAGACTCATGCACTTTCAGAAAGTGACTTCAGGGCTTGGAAGAAGCAGGGAAAGGAAGTTAAGTTCCGTCCGTGCTTCGAAGTGGAGCAGACAATTTTGCACAGCACGTTCTGCGAGAAGTCAAAGCAGTGGCTTACAGCACGTAGCAAGCTCGATATGGACAGCCTGTCTGAAGCCAAGAATGTGGCACGAGACGAAGCTAGGAAGCATGGCACCGGAAGCTATAGAGTCCATGCTGTAGTAGATGGCACCATGGTGGAAACTCCGACTTACGTTAAAGGTGACGTCAAAGTGGAAGACAGAGTTCAGGAGCTGGAAGAGGAGTTTGGTGTCAGTGAGTCGGTTGTCTGGGCATTGTATGACATGATGCCGAACGAGCTGTATGATGGAATCCCGTCTGCTTTAGAAGATGCGCAATGTGACAGTTCGTATGATGGTCTGCTAGAAGACTGAGAGCTAGGGAAAGAAAGCATCAGAAAGGAGCCCGGTTTTGGTCGGGCTATTGCTGCACTTCGTGTTTGTAAGCAAGATGGCTTAGTGCTGCAACTAGAAAAGGTAGTCAAGTAGAAAGAATGAGAGCATGATTAAGTCAAAGGAGCTAGTCGGAAGGCTTTACGACGGAAAAGACTGCATTGGCTTCAGCTACTGGCTTGAAGACCAGAATTGCAAGAAGGTGAAGCTGGTGCAGTTCTTCAAGGCTGGCAATGTCTGGGAAGTCAAAGTAAACGTCAACGGCACGTATTGGTGGAAAGACACAGTAGACCCGGTGACATACGGCAAGATAGAGAACATTGCAGCTAATGGCTTGCTAAAGTTTCAGAGCTTCTTGGAGAGCAGCACACACTACGAGCAAGCCATTAGCTACTGTTGCTCGCTTGCTACTAGGGGAATGTGATGGCTAGGTCTGGCAAGTTCTGGTACAAGAACGAGCGAGAGGTTATGGAGCTTCTTGGCATGCATCAGGTGCCTGGCTCGGGCAACGGCTGGGTGTCAAAGGAGGACGGAGAGAACGAGAACGTCCTATGCCAGCTAAAGTCTACAGATGCCAGCTCGATCAGAGTACAGAAACAAGACATTGACAAGCTTGAGTATCACGCTTTGGTGAGTAAGAAGCTTCCGGTGTTCGCGATACAGTTTATGATGTCGGGTCAAGTCTACATCCTTATGAAGCCACAGGATGTCACAGAAGTTGCGAAGTACGTCAGTACTGGTAACTATACACCAATTGACTCAGAGGGTCTCAGAAACTATCTAGGAGCTCCTGAAGGCCATTTAAATAATCCAAAGCCCAAGGTGAAGTCAAGTGCGGAAGTGAGAGAAGCATACTTTGAGGCTAGAAGGAAGAAATACGAGAAGAAGGAGAACAGTGCAGTATGAAGGCTAAGGTAAAGACGATCGTAAAGAATATGGGCAACAATGTCACTGCAGCAGGAGTGGTAAATCTCAAGCTTCGTGCAGCATATTCGGAGCTGCCACAGTCAGTGCAGACTCTGGTAATGCTTAGCCAGAACATAGACGTAAAGGCTAAGCTCCCTGGAGGGAAGCCGTTCAGACTCGGATGGTTCATGATAAAGGGAGTCTGGTTTGCGGGTGACGGAGAGTCTGACATTTCGCTACGTGGTACAGTAGACTCTGTTGAGATGGACAAGGTCTATTCGCTACCGCTGGCACATGATGAGAATCCGGAGTTTCAGGTGCTCCTTGAAGCAGAGATCGAAGAGGATGTAGACGAGGAGTTAGGCAATGGAGAGGACGGTGAATAGGATGAGCTGGGAAAGTAAGCCATCATACACGCGGTTAGCATCTTCTCGTGTAAGTGGTTCCAAGAACCTTGTAATAAGTTCGTGCTCGGCAGGTGGCTTCACCTTGGCTCAGCAACTCGTTAACATTGACCCAGATACCGGGGAGAAGCAGACGGTATTCCTCAAGGGGGCGTGCAAGATTCGTGACATCAATGCGCTGAAGGCATTGCATCGAGCAATCGGTATGGCAATACATGAGGCTGAGAACATCGAGCGAATCCAGAACGAAGAGGATGGCATCGAGTGGGATGATGAAAAAGCCAACAATTAGCCATTCTTTGTGTACATTCAAGCAAAAGTGGTTTAAAATACAAATCATAAGGATGGTAGAAGCCATCACAGCAACTTAGAAAGAGGTTTCAAATGGCAGTCAACTATAGTATCCCAGAGCTTCTGAAAGTCCTTCGTGGCAATGACATGGATCTTGTCTCTGATGCTTTCCGTCGTTTCCCCATTATCTCCAAGCTTCTTGTAGAGTCTGATGCAGTAGACTCCAAGCTTACTGACAAGTTTGTAGTCATGGTTCCTGACTATGTCAATGCTCGCAAGGCAAACAAGACCCTCATCGAGAACCTTTATACTTCTGGTGACAGTGATGACAGCGGTAATGAGTATGATGACGAGCAAGCAGTAAAGCCAGTTGAGGAGGTTCGCCCGGAGAAGAAGGCGCCGAAGAAGGCAGAGCCTGAGCCCGAGCATGAGGATGATGAGGAGGACGACGAGGAGACTGAAGAGGTCGACTACAACTCCATGAAGGCTATGGACCTTTACAAGCTGTGCCAGAAGCGTGGCATTGAGGCAGAGCCAAAGCATCGCACTAAGTACTACATCACTCTGCTTGAGAAGGCAGATCAGGAGGCTGAGACTCCTGCTGAGTCTTTTAATGATGATGATGATGACTGGGACATCTAGCACTTTATGGGATGAGCAATAGCTCGCTCTATATGCTTTAGCAACTGGGGACCTCTTGGCTTTGAGCTGTGAGGTCCCCTGCTTAGCATGAAGGAGTAGATGATGGCAGAGACATTCCCGCAGAAGCTGATAGCTTTCACGCAAGAAGACTGGGATGAAAAGAATGTTCACGAGAAGTCTCAGAAGCTGTTAAGGAAAGTCAAGTGGCTTAGAGAAGCAGACTCAGACAAGAACGGAGACATAGAGTTCTATGAACTTCAGAAGTGTGTTGACATCATCTGCAAGCATTGGTCTGTGTATCCGTCAGACTTCACGGCAATGAATAATGGTGACAACACGTTCGGCTATGTTCACAGCTTTTGTGATGATGTTTACTGTGGTAGGACTATCGTAGGCACAGTAATTGCATCTAATATATACGATGTGTTCGGTAAGTCAGTCCTTCTTCTGTTCGCGTGCATCAAATATGGCTCTATCATGACTCGTAAGGAGAAGGCAGCAGAGCACGATGAGAAGAGGCTCAAGGAGAAGGAGCAACAAGCTGATGAGAAGGCTAGGAAGCTCCGTGAAGCAAAGAGGAATATGTAATGGATAGGTACAGGTATAGGATTTATACAGACGGAGCTTGTGCTGGTAACCCCGGCCCAGCAGGCTATGGAGTGGTGGTGGCGAAGATAGAAGGGAACAAGTACAAGCCAATTTACACGTTTGGTGGAAACACTCTGGTATCGACAAATAATCGTATGGAGCTCACTGCTGCTATTGAAGCTCTGAAGTATGCAGTTTGTATTAAGTTGCAGGCACTTGACTCAGAAGTGCACGTGGAGCTAATATCTGACAGTGCTTATGTCATCAACGTGCTTAAGAATGACTGGCTGGGTATATGGAGATACAATGGATGGAAGACAAAGTCAGGTGGCGACGTCAAGAACAAAGATCTGTGGCAGCAGATGTTAGCATTGCGACATATTGCAGATGACTCGCTTAATTCTTTGAAGTTCACTCACTGCGATGGTCATTCTGGTGTTATAATGAACGAGATGGCAGATGCAGAAGCAGTTCGCCAGAGGAAGTTGGTCTCAGCAGAGGAGTAGTAAAAATGCAAAATAGGCATAGCTATAAGATGTCAGAGTACATCATCACAAGGTGCTACTATGGTTGGCTTAGATTCTGGACTTGGTTCAAGAAGAACATGCGGACAATCTGCATTTCAGTACTGATTATCCTCCCTATTTTAGTGATGGCGTTTGGAGACGGAATTGCTTCCGATGGACACATGTTTTACTTTAGTCCTATGAACAGTCTGTTTCTTATAGTCGAGCTGTTAGCTTGTATTGGTTTGCTGGCTTCTGGGAAGATTGGAACTCCAGAAGATCTGCCTGTTCCAAGGACTAGGTTCACCAAGACTGATGGTGACGAGACTTGGATTCCTGACGATCGTGTTCAGGAGCTCGTGCTCTACATGCAGGAGCTTGAAGACTGGATGTACGATCATTTCTATACTGACAAGTAGTAAGTTATCAGATGTTGTAAGATATCGCGATGACGCATTGTCAATACGGAGGAGGAGTAATGAGCAGTAACACGAGCACCATTTGCATCTTTGACGTTGACCCAGAGCTGGTTGTTAGTGTCACGGTAGGTGATTTGAAGACTATGCTTGATGATGGTATGGACGTTGTAAATGAGCGGACGTGTCATGTGCTCAATCCTCATCGGCCAAACGGCTGCGAGGGGTTAGGAGTTTTTGGTAAATGCAGTGAATGTGGCGGCGAGATAGAGACAGTCGATGAACACGACCGTGCACAAAATCCCTGGAAGAGACCAGACACCTTTTGCAAGTGGTGCGGTGCTAGGGTTGTGGGTGAATGACGGGAGTGGATCAGTTAGAGAGCTGTACTTAGTGCCAGAGGTCATGAAAAGTTCAGTATGGGATATTACCCTAATTCGAATCAAAAGTGTCTTAGATGACTTCTCAGAGCTTCAGAGAGGTGTTCGAGTTGAGACATAAGGGCACAAGGAAGCCAATGCCAAAGTGGGGAGTTGCAATGTTGTTCATTGCTATTGTGGTGCTCGGGCTAGTCATTGCATACTTGTTCATCTGGACAATAGTGCTTCTGATTAGTTTTTTTGTCTTCTTGTTTACTTCTCTTTTCTAGTGTGATATAATGTATTCACGGGCAAGGGAAAAGGTCCCGCTCCAGTAGACCAGGAGGTCAGAGATGAAGAAGCAAGAAATCTCAGTCAAGGCAACGGAAATCATCAACAGCTATCTCAGTAAAGGATACGTCATATATCCAAAGGCAATGGGAGGCTCTCAGGGCCAGGACTTTGATATAGTGCTTAGCAAAGGAAATGACGGAGTAGCTATCTCTGGGTGGAACAACGTAAGCTATCGCACAGTCAAAAAGTATGGTATGTGCATGGATACTTACGAGATCTGGATTGAGAGCTTCAATGTAGGCATATTTGAGGCTCATAATTACACTTTTTGGCTCCAGTCTGACAAAAATAGTTATGACTGGAAAGAAGACCAGCAAGTAATTAGCTATTTCAGGCCTTCTCACGACAAGGACTGGTACGTCACAGAAGATGAAGCTGTGGCAATCTACGATAAGCGGTGCAAGAGGGCAATGTCTCGTCACATCAGTACGAATGACAGGAACAAGACTTTCAAGTCATACAAGGCAAAGAAGCTGGCAGTCGACATAGCAAAGAAGCATCGTGGCTACAAGCGCACTAAGATTGAAGACGTCAATTCTATTTCATTGACGATAGACTTTTCTGGCAAAAAGCACATTGTGATTAACCTGAATCGCAAGCCAAGTAAGAATGCTTCTATCAAGCTAGTAATTGACAAATAGTAGAAAAACTTAAAGAATTTTGGCATTCTCGGGGTCTTCGGGCCCCGATTGTGTTATTATATTCTTAACAAAGGGAAAGGGAAAAAGAAACCCTACCTCAGACGGAAAGGATTCCAAGATGGAGAGCATCAAGAACATAATCACGGTTGGTCAGAAGGTCATTGCTCACAAGGGTGAGTGCATCGGAATCATCATCAAAGAGTCCGATAAGGAACTTGAAGTCACAAAGGTAAACAAGAAGTCTTTCATTGCCGGTGGCATAAAGTTCACGCTCTGGAAGGTTACTAACAGGGACTCTATCGGTAATGTTCGCACTGATGGTAAGCAGTGTGCGATATTCAACTCTCAGTTTGATGGCAAGGTAACCGTTGAGTTCTAAGACATAGAATAAACATAACTGGGAGACCATTAGTCTGGTCTCCCTTTGCTAGTATAAACAGGCAGTGCAGCAGATGCTGGCAAGTAGCTCTAGTATGTCATACTAGTCTCCTTTCAAGCAACATCTGAATCGCTGTCTTTAGCTATTTGCCAACATACGCTGCACTGGTTTAATATTCAGAGAAGGAGGTTAGCAGCGGATGCCGGTGAGAACAAGCAAGAAGAAGTACAACACTACTTCAGCACGTGAGATTGAAGACGAGAACGATCCTCAATCTTATATCTATTGGATGCAGCCCGACAATCTGGTGCTACTGGCAGGTTGGGCAAGGTCTGGCTATTCAGATGGTGATATAGCTCAGCTCATGGGAGTGTCAATCAGCACATACAAGCGTTGGTTTGACAAGTACCCTAAGATTCGCAAGGCACTAAAGACAAGCAAAGAAGTAGTAGACTTCAAGGTGGAGAATGCGTTGCTCAAGTCAGCTCTTGGATACACTACCAAGGAGTCTAGGGTGCTTATAATCATGAGGCATGGCAAGGTTGTCGAGACACAACGCGAGACACTCGCTCATGAAGTAGCCCCTCAGATAGGTGCAATCAGGATGTGGCTTCTCAATCGTCAGCCAGATGTCTGGAAGAACGAGAACAAGATGTCAATGGATGACTTGCTTGAAGATAGCAAGGTGCACATCAGTATTACGAGAGCAAAAGACGGAAACTTAGCTACTACTTCTGAGTCAGTGTCGGACAAAGATATAGAGCTTAGGAGTGCAACTAAGGATGAGCAGAAAGAGTACATCAAGCAGAAAAAGCAAGAAACTAAGGCAAAGCAAGCTGATTCTACCCCTCCACGCTCTAAAGTCTCTCGAAAACAGGTAGAAGAGGAAGATTTGGACTACTGGCCAGAGGACTGGGAAGATGGGGATTAAGACAATAGGTGGCATCTACCACAACAGCCCCACAGCATTCAGACCAGGTGGTAGAGTGAGAAGTACAAAGACTGTGCTAGAGATAAACAAGCCAGTAGCTTCTGCATTCGATGACTTCGTGTTCAATTGGGACTACGAGCAGTACCTCTTAGTCGGTGGCTACGGTAGTGGCAAGAGCTACTCCATTGCAATTAAGCTTATCTTGAAGATGCTTGAGGAGAAGCGCAAGTGCTTAGTAGTTAGACAAGTCTTCGGTACAATGCGAGATAGTTGCTTCAGTCTGATATGTGAAGTACTAGATTCGATGGGGTTACTTACGACAGATCGAAGTCAGTTTGGTCCTTACAAATGCAAGGTGTTGGCAACGAAGTCAAGTATGGGATTCCAGTTCCCCAATGGCAGTGAGATAATCTTTAAGGGGATGGACAACCCCGAGAAGGTGAAGTCAATCAATGGTATCTCCATAGTCTGGATTGAGGAAGCTTCAGAGGTTAAGTTCAGTGCATACGAGGAGTTGCTTGGCAGACTTCGTACTCCTGACGTGTCTATGCACTTCATACTAAGTTGCAATCCAGTGAGTAAGAATAACTGGATATATCGCCACTTCTTCGCGTCATTGGATGATAAGGGCATAGAGCATCCAATAGTGGACGAGCAGAAGCTCTACGAGAATGGATGCCTGGTACATGATGGAGTGTACTATCATCACTCGACTCCGAGTGACAATCCGTGGCTTCCTCCGAAGTACCTAGCTCGTCTGAATCGCATCAAGGAGTATGATGTTGATCTGTACATGGTAGCTCGATGGGGACAGTTCGGTGCCAATGGTGTGAAGGTGCTTCCACAGCTCAGAGTAGTGCGTCGTGGCATGCCAGAGCAGCACATTAGGGAGCATATCAGAAGGCTTGGCTATGAGAGTATGTATTTCGGCTTTGACTTTGGTTTTGAAGAGAGCTTCAATGCAGTAATATCAATGTCAGTAGACATAGAGAAGCAGGAGCTCATAGTCTGGGATGAGGTCTATATGAACCACGTGACTGACCCAGACTTTGCAGCATTGCCAGAGATGCAGAGAGTTAAGGAGAGGGTGCTTAAGTGCAGGGAAGCAGGAGCTAACAAGTCAATTGTCTGTGATAGTGCCGAGCCGAAGGCAATACAGTACTACAGGCAAATTGGCTTTCCAGTAAGGGCAGCAAACAAGTTTGCTGGTTCAAGGCTAGAGAGCACAAGGAAGGTGAAGCGGTTTCAGCGTATTTACGTTATGCCTGAGTGTACTAACACCATCAGAGAGCTCAAGGATTTGACTTATGCGACAGCCAAGAATGGTGACATTGTACATGATCAGTTCAGCATAGATCCGCATAGTTTCAGTGCAATCTGGTATGCGTTGGATCAAGTGACAGTGGCAGATCTGAAGGACAGGAAGTACTATTCAAAGAAAGGAAAGTAAAGATGGTCGATCCAACTGTAATCGACTATCTCAGCATATTCATTGCAGCTATCTTATCGGCTGCTGGTGGTGCAGCATTTGCTTATGCTTGCACAGTAACCAAGCAGCTCAGAGAAGAGAAGAAGCTCAGTCAGTGTCACAAGGATATTACAGACAAGGCACTGTGCCTCCTTCTCAGGGGACAGCTAATTGACGATGCGGAGAAGCTGCTATCAGATGGATGGGCTGGGATAACTAAACGAACTAGCTGGGAGCAGACATATCAGATGTATGAGGAGCTGTGCACCATGAGTGGCACGAAGAATCATGTTATTCGGGATATAGCAAACAACATAGCCAATCTTCCTACTAGCAATTCAATTCTTAAGGAGTATAAAGACAATGGATGACAAGAACAACTACCTTCTTCCAGAGAAGGCATACAGCGTGCTCAAGTGGCTGGGTCTGATTGCACTTCCGGCTATTGCAGTGTTCATCAATGCGGTAGGTCCAGCTTGGGGCTGGCCTAATATCGATGCGGTGGTGTTAACTCTAAACAGTATCGGGGTGCTCATCGGCGCTCTTATTGGAGTGTCTCAAGTGAAGAACAGCAACGCTTCTTCTAAGGATAACGGCAACGGCTAATGATGACAAGAGCAAGAGTATCTGTGCATAAGCAAGGAGGACTGAGATGGCTTTGGATGAAGAGGGCAAGGTAATTGAGGCTGAGCAGAATTCGACTGAAGTCATCTCAGCCTTTAATAGAATACCGTATAGTCTAATCAATCAGGAAGCAACACGCCCGCCGCACGACCTTCTGGCAGAGTTCACCGAGATTGCAAAATACTACAAGGTGTATGATAAGGGAGCCGACTTCTTCACAGAAGGAAGCAACGGTGACTACACTCCGTCTAGTATGCATTACAAGATGTCAGCTTCTTTAGTGGATAAAGAGGCAAGGTTCCTGTTTGCTGAATCACCAGATATTTCTGTTACTGACTCCTCAGATTCAGCTAAGCCAAGTGAGGATGCTAAGCAGGTGCTTGACAACATCAATGGCATGCTTCAAGCTATTTTCAAGGAGAACATGCTTGAGGGCCAGCTTATAAAAGCAGCAAAAGATTGTTTCATTGGCAAGCGAGTAGCTGGTTTGGTAAACTTCAACGAAGATGGCGTGACAATAAACTTCCTTCCTGCTACCCAGTTTATCTATGAGTATAAGCTTGGTACCAAGGAGCTGGAGAAGTTCGTAGCTTTCATCATTGTAAGAGATGCAATTGACCTGTCTGACAGGAAGATCTTCATGAAGAAGTACCAGCTTGTGGAGCAGCCAGCTGGTCAGGATGATAAGGTGTACTTGACTGAGGCTATGTATGATGGAGGAGGGCGGCTTCTTGAGCAGTATGAGGAAGACAGGGAGCTCATGATTCCGTTCATACCTGCAGTGGTCATTCTGAATGACTGTCTTACTGGCGATATCTACGGCAAGTCTGAGATTGAGATTCTCAAGGACTACGAGTCTTGGTATGCTAAGCTGGCTAACGCAGATGCAGATGCAGAGCGCAAGTCTATGAACCCGGTAAAGTACACAGTTGACATGGACGGCAGGTCTACTAAGAACTTATCCACTGCAGCAGGTGCTTACTGGGACCTTGGCTCAGACCAGAACTTGGATCATCCTTCTCCTTCGGTAGGTAGCATCGAGTCAAATATGGCTTACAGTAGCGCGTTAAAGACTACTTTGGACCGCATTAAGACTACTGGCTATGAGCAAGTGGACGTCCCTAATATTACCATCGAGTCTATGGCTGGTGCAATCACAAGTGGCAAAGCTTTGAAAGCTGTGTACTGGCCATTGATCGTTAGGTGCAAGGAGAAGATGAAGACATGGGGACCTCAGCTTGAGAAGATGGTGCACCAGATAATTGACTGTGCAGTAGCTTTTCCGGAATGCATCACAAAGTACGTGAATGGTCCCGTGTACGGTGTACCATACAAGATTCACGTTGACCAGAAGCTTCCCTTGCCAGAGGATGAGGTAGAGGAGAAGACTATGGACCTATCGGAGGTGCAGAGCAATACCATGAGTCGCAAGTCCTACATGAAGAAGTGGAGGAACCTCACAGACAAAGAGGTTCAGGATGAGCTCGAGCAGATGGCCCTCGAGAGGCAGCTCATTGATGATGCTTCCTTCCCGACTGTGGACACAAGCTCGACCGGTGAGCCTTACAATGACGAGCCGGATGAGACGAACGTGCTTACTTCTCAAGAGCAGCAAGAAGGTGCTCAGGAGGTTAAAGACGCTAAGGATAATGCAGAGCCAACCTCTGAGTAACTCGTGAACTATTCTGAGAAGCTCCAGGATGACATCAGAGGACTTCAAATTCAATTGATGGGTATTCCTATATCCAAGCATTTCATGAACCTCAGATGACATCTGGTTAGTTCGAGAGGAGGGGACATGGCGGGAGTGGTAGACAAGTCGGTGTTTGCCAAGGCTAGCTCAATCAAGGACGCGCTAAGCAAGAAGGAGTCAAAGGAAGTAGCTGGCCTCTACAAGGACTGGGCTGGTCAGATCGGCGAGCTAGCAGACTACTATGACAAGAAGCCAGTTCCCTCAGCAGCGATCCAGTCTCAGTACTACCAGCAGCTAAAGAACCAAGTCACCGAGTGGTCTAAGCAGGTAGCTAATGGCGTGTACTCAAGTGCTGGAAAGAACATGAACATAGTAGCCGATGCAGTAGTGGCTGACAATGCCAAGTGGATGTCTGGCTTTGGATTCACTGACAAGGCAATTGACGTAGCATTCAGCAACATACCACAGAGCACAGTCAACGCGCTACTCACCGGATCTGTCTATGGTGGCACTGGAAGCTGGTCTCTGAGCAAGTCGATATGGGGAGACAACCAAGATACTCTTAAGAATGTATATCAGATAGTAGCTCAGGGTGTGGTAATGCAGATGCCAACAGGAGACATCGCTAGGAAGCTGGAGCAGTACGTAAATCCTAGCAAGCAGTTCAAGTGGAACGGGCCAGATGGCTACCCTCCAATATATGGCAAGAAAGTAGACTACAATGCGCAGAGGTTGGTCAGGACACTGACTCAGCATACATACCAGCAGAGCATAGTAGCTACAGCAAAGGCAAACCCTCTTATCGAGAAGATTCGCTGGGTGTCAAATGGATCCCGTGTCTGCCCATTATGCATGGAGCGAGACGGCAAGGTGTTTTCGATCACCAACGTGCCTTTTGACCATCCAAATGGTCAGTGCGTGCTAGAGCCAGTGGTTAACTGGGACAAGCTAGACGAGCTGGCTGACTGGGTGAAGGAGCCAGATGGTACTGACAAGTGGTGGGACAACAAGATGCAGGCATTCGGGTATGTAAAGGGTGGTATGCCTAAGTCTAGCATCATAAGCAGCGTTAAGAAAGTTGAGAAGGCAGTCAGCAAGATTGATGCCAAAGTTGCTACTGAGTCTGATACCGTGAAGCTTCCGAGCTTTAAGAAGATAAAAGCAGAACTTGCAGATAAGAAGAAGCAAGCGCAGCAAGTGATCAAAGAATTTGAAGACAAACTTAAGTCAAAAGGTAAGTTTGGAGAAGGTGAAGCTCAGCTTAAGTATATCAAGAAGTTCAATAAGCTTCTAGGACAAGGCTACAGTCCAAAAGGTGCTTTTCAAAAAATAATAGGTGGTAAAGACAAATACTGGCATCAGCAATGTTTGTACAATGACATGTTTGGGAAGCTTACTGGCATGAGTTCTTTGTCAAGTGATTGGTCTGAAGAGGATGTTGAGGCTGTAGTCAAGGCATACTTCAAGCTTACTGGTAATGAGATTAAGAAGAATGCAGCTGGTGAGATTGAATATATCCATGCAGAAAAATTCAAGAACAAACTAGTCGAAGCTTTTATGAATGGTGATAAGGAGACACTTGCTAAGCTTGGTATAGGTGATGATGTCATCGACGAAGCAGTTGAAGCTTTCACTAGTAAGTACTACTATGGATTCAATCCTATGGAAGCTAAGTGGTACAAAGATGCTTTTACAGCTTTAGATGATGCAAATGATGCCTATAAGACATTCTCCAAGACTGGTGTTCTTGGTGATATTGTTTCTGACAAAGCAGATGACATTACTAAGAAAGCTATTAAGAAGGCTGCAGAGAAGGCAGAAGCTGCAGCAAAGGAACTTGCAGAGAAGCAAGATAAGGCAGCTGAGAAACTTAAGTCTTTCAAGGGTGCATTCAAGCAAAATGAATACACAGATAAAGCAAAGCAAGCTGCTAATAAGTTTGCTAATAGAAAAGAAGCGGATAAATTCTATCGCAAGGGCCTTGACAAGACTTGGGAAGAGCTTACTGAAGATGAGAAGTTCGCAGTTTGGAAGTACACGGAGAATTCAAACCCGATGAACAAGGTTCTTTCTGGCTATGCAAATGGTGGCTTTAACAGAGGTAACTTTGTCGGTGTTGGCAAAGCAGACTGGCATACAGAAGATGATTGGCGCACATTAAAGACTTCAGCATTCAAGAAGAAGTTTGGCAAAGATGCCGAAGGTCATGTTGACCATGCAAAGGCAATTTCTGACTTGACTACGGCTATCGATCATACGGTTTCAGAGCATGGAATGTATCTTAATAGAGGTTCTAATACCGATGGTTTGGCTGGTCTTCTTGAAGGCGATTTGTTTAGTTTCGACCAAGCAAGTTCACTTTGCGGACGTTCCACATCTCAAGACGACATGCAAAAAGCTCTAGTTGGTCAGGTGTTTGACAATCACTCATTCATGTCAACTGGCATCTCTAAGAATGCTGGTTTCGGAGGCAACGTAAAATATTCTATCTATGCACCTAAGGGCACTCGTTACATCTATGCTGAGCCGCAAAGTTATTATGGCAATACAGTAGGTGATAAAGAAAAGATATACAATGTTGGTCAAAAATATAGTTCTGTCGGGTCAGAGGCTGAGATTATTCTTCAGAGAGGAACTTCTTTCAGAATTACAGGCGTAAAGAAGGTAGACTCAAACATCAATATAGACATGGAAGTAGTTGCTCAGCCAGACTACTTCAAGACAGGTTATGAGCAAACTATTGATGGTGGTGCTACAGTCTTCAAACATTAGTTTACAAAATGTAGAATATGTGTTATTATTTTTATAATCCCCGTAACCGGGGCAAACAGGTTGGTAGCTTGAAAATGGCATAGAAGGAGAGAATATGGCAGATAAGAAGCGTGACTATGGTCCTATTAAGGGGTCATTTCCGAATCCAAAAACAATTCAGTGCAGAGATTGCATATACAGAGACAAGACAGTTGTTAAACTTGGAGATGACATAGTCTCAGTCGGGGTTACTAAAGATGCTTGTGAAGTATATGATGGAGGAAAAGCTGGGTATAAGCCACATGACGTGCTTTTCAATCTTGTAGATTGTGAGTTCAAGGAGACTGACAGTGAACAGGGATGAGTTCAAGGACAAGGTAGCTGGTGCAGTGTATGGCTTCATGATTGGTGATGCCATGGGAGCTACCACGGAGTTCATGAGCAGAGATGACATCGAGTCTATCTATCCAGATTACATTCACAACATAATTGGTGGTGGTGTATTTGGCTGGGATGCAGGTGAGTGCACAGACGACACCCAGATGAGCTGGTGCATCATGAAGGTGCTTGTTGACTGCCCAGCTATATGCAATCTAAATAGTTCGTATTTCAAGTTCATGGTGGCAGACGAGTTTGTCAAGTGGTATGACTCAGATCCGAAGGACATCGGCAACGCATGTGCAAACGGGATTGCTCGCTACAAGAACACGCATGGATTCATTGACGACAATGACGGCATCCTTGGCAATGGCGCGCTCATGAGGGCGATGCCTTGCGCCTTGGTTGGCCGAGATGACTTGAATATTGCTCAAGCTGACATCACCCATCCTAACGAGACAAACCGTCGAATCATTCTGAAGTATTCTAAGCTCCTACAGAACTATGTGATGGGTAACTACTCATCTGAGACGTCAATGGGCCTCAGAAGCTCTCTGGTTAATTCACAGGGGTATTCAGAGCCATCTGGGAATGTGCTAGACACAATAGCCAATGCAATCTACTGGAGCAACAAGCCGACATTCAGGGAGTGCATTGTAGGAGCAGTCAATGACGGTGGTGACGCTGACACGATTGCCGCTATCGCCGGGTCACTGAGTGGTGCAAGGTTCGGTCTAGAGCAGATACCATGCAAGTGGATTGGTCAGCTCAAGATTGAGTGGAAGAGTCGAGCCGGAATGTTTATCAACATGGTAAAAAATTATGCGACAAATTCTTACTTCGATGTTTACAATGAAGTCGCAAAGGTTTATAATATTTAAAGAGGCGGAGCCATGCTCTGCCTTTACTATCTAGAATGGCACACGAACATGACTCGGCATTCTCCGGGACTCAGACTGAATGTTAATAGGGTCTATCAGTCGCCTATGGTGTGTCAGAAGAGAACTCGAGAATGCTAGAAGCTGATAATCTTTCAGTGATGAGGACATGACGAAGCGACAGAGCTTCAGTTCGTACCAGAGCAGGAAACTGGACAAAGGAGAATGGGAATGCCTAACCAGAACAGCAATCATAAGTCCGATGATAATGAGCAGGGTCAGAACGAGAACGCTGAGTCACAGAATCAGAACAATGCTAGTGCTAGCAACGTTGATGGTGGTGCTGTAGACAATGGTGGGAGCAATTACGGAGCTGGTGATGACGGAAGTCAGAGCAGTGACGGAAGTACTTTCACGCAGGATGAAGTCACCAAGATGATGACCAAGGAGAAGCAGCAGGGTCGCAACTCAGCTTACAACAAGCTTGGCATTGACCCAGACAACTCCGATCTCATCGCGAAGGTGGCTGAGTTCGTTAAGTCACAGCAGCCCAGTGGCGATGCAGCGGTCGAAGCAGCCAACGAGAAGATCGAGGAAGCCGAGGCTCGTGCCAAGGCAGCTGAGACCAAGGCTGAGTTGCTTGAAGCTGGAATTGTTGCTAACTATGTTGATGATGCGCTTGTGCTCGTTAATGCTCGTCTTGATGAGGAGACTGACATCAAGGATGCCATCTCCGAGCTCAAGAAAAAGTTCCCTGTGTGGTTTACCACAACTGAACAGGGAGCAAAGCAATTTCGTGGCACCGGTACTAACCCAGTAGCTAATCGGTCTAGTCAGTCTGGGAATGCTGGCAATGACAAAGATGGTTCACTCGGACATAGACTCGCTGCTTCTAGGAAGACGGCAAAGCCAAAGTTC
>ENA-UOOM01002066-UOOM01002066.1-fermentation-metagenome-genome-assembly--contig:-NODE-2066-length-17366-cov-4.606609_pt1 | contig 17366 bp, 16 predicted proteins | sample MGYA00245781_ERZ724031 | MGnify/ENA primary metagenome ERZ724031 (study PRJEB28704, sample SAMN03018317) | fermentation metagenome | biome: anthropogenic terrestrial biome; feature: soil; material... | reverse complement strand
CCAGGAACATCGCCCCGGAAAGTGCTATCACTTTCCGCTGTGCGGCTTCCTTTTCCCGGTGGCCCAGGCGCTTCTCCAGCAGCTCAGGGGCTTTGCGCCAGAGCACCCATCCGGCGGCGAGCATGGGTACAAACAGCAAGGCTAGCAAAAGCCAGGCGTTCCAATACTGCAGGCTGCCGGCGGATGCAAATAGTACGGCCGCGATGATGAAAAGCCCGCCAAGCAGCTTGAGCAAGGCATTGAGAAGCAGGCGCATGGTCATTTGACCTCTAGTTGAGGTTGGCAGGATAAGCCGGAGCAGCAGCGTTGGGCTCTTCAAAACTCGGCGCCTTGATTTGGTAGCTATCAAAATCCCGGGCAACACTGGTGTTCGGGAAGATGGCCTGGGCTTCAGCCAGCACCTCTTCATCGCGATAGCGCCGCGAAATATGCGTGAGGATCAATTGACCTACACCAGCCTGGGCAGCCAGGCTTGCCGCCTGGGCAGCCGTGATATGCCCAAATTCTCGCGCCAGGCCTTCTTCTTCACTGAGGTAGGTTGCCTCGATCACCAGGGCATCCGCCCCGGCGATCTTATCCAACAGTTTTTCCGGCCGGCCTACATCGCCCACCATTACCAGGCTGCTGCCGCGGCGGCTCTCGCCCAGAACATCTTCCGGCCGAATCACGCGCCCATCAGCCAGTTGGATCGCCCGGCCTTCAACCAGGTCCTTACGCCAGGGCCCAGGGGGTACGCCAAGGGCCTCAGCCTTTTCGGCTAAAAAGGGACGCCGGGCTTTCTCATCAAAACGATAGCCCAGCGATGCCGAGCCGCGGTGTTCCACCGCGAAGGCGCTGATCGTCAGGTCCTGTGCTTCAAAGATGGGCCCCGGGACGATGTCGTGCAGGTAGAGCGGCATCGGCGAGCGGGTGCCGCGCAATACCACCCCGTTCAGCAGGTCGTCCACGCGTTCCATCGTGTGCCGGCTGCCATAAATATTCACCTCATCGATCGCTTCCCAGCGCATGAAGGTAGAAATCAGCCCCGCCAGGCCCAGAATATGGTCCAGGTGCCCATGGGTCAGCAGAATGTGCTTCAGGTTCTTGAAGCCCAGGCCGCTGCGCAGGATTTGGCGTTGGGTGCCTTCGCCGCAATCGACCAAGAAACGGTATTCACCGTGCTTGACCACCTGCGCGGCCAGGCCGCGTTTAATCGATGGGGCAGATGCAGATGTGCCCAGAAAAAGAAGTTCGTACAAGGGAGCGCCGTTCCTGTCCCCGGATTTTTAGACTCTGGTTTTGCTGATACCGCTGATCTGTTTAAGCATGCCCAAGGCGGTCATGCCAATTTGCAAGCCCTGGGTAGCCGTGATGGGCAATTGGTTGGCTTCGGTCTCGGCCGATTCGATCAGGGTTTGGGCAGCCTTCACGCCAAGCAAGGCACCCAGAATGCCCCCGACGATCAGGGTAAGCGTTTTAGTGGATTGTTTCATAGTCTATCCTTTAGAAAAGCGTTGTCTCAGCGAGTCGGCCGCCTGGTTGGCTTTGGCGGCCCATTCCTGGATGGCAATAACGGGTTTGGCGGTGGCATCGCTGCCGGTGCGCATCAGTTGGCGCGCCTTATGGAAGAAAGCCAGCACTTCCGCGCCTGCCCCCGGCACCTTTTTACGCAGCACCACTACCAGTACCGCCAGGCCAATCAGCAGCGCCAGGCCCAAAAAGGACCAAAGCAGCCAGGGCATCACGATCCAAACTACCGCCGCGTCGGCGGTTCCGCGCAGGCCGTCCGGCCCCTGGCCCATCAGCGCAGAAATCAACCAGACCATCGCCGCGATAAAAAGCAGTGCCGCGGCCAGCATCGGCAGCCAGATCTGCCAAAGGCTTTGTTTGCGGTGGTTCTTGAGGGTTAGGCTTGTACTACTTTCCGGCTGGGGCATGGCTTTATTTTACATGAAAAAAAGCCCCTCCCCGGCTTTATAACTTGTATGTACAGGAGCCCCCGGCCGCTTTGTACTAAATTGCGCCAACGGGGTAAGCGATCAAATCCTGAGTCAGATACCGTTTTCGGTCAACCTGACTAAGCAGGAGATGGTGACCCACTTCAAAACCGACCGCTTTTTCGATTATTTTCAGGCTTTTACCCATCGCCGCGTTGGGGGTCGCGGTTTGCTTGATTTCAACAGGGTAAAGGACTCCGGAAGATTCAACGATCAAATCAATTTCTTTTTGGTCGTGGTCCCGGTAAAAACTAATCGGCAGGTTGGTAATGCCCGCATTATAAAAAGACTTAACCACTTCGCTTATCGCAAAGTTTTCCATAATGGGCCCTGACATAGCCCCGCTCATCATCGTTTCCGGCGTGGTCCACCTCAGCAGGTAACCAACCAGTCCGGTATCCATAAAATAGAGAACCGGTGTTTTAACAACCCGGGACAGACGATTGTTGGAAAATGGCTGCAGGAGGATGATCACACCTGAAGCCTGCAGAATGGACACCCAGGACTTTACTGTCCGTTCATCGATCCCAAGCTCCTTGGCGATATCTGCATAGTTGAGCAATTGGGAGACCCTTGCCGCCAAAACGTTTATGAACCGTGAGAACAAACCCAGATCACGAACGTTGGTGATCGCCCGGACATCCCGCTCGATGTAGGTGTCCACGTAAGATGAATAAAACAGACTGTGGTCCAAATCCGGGTTCTTCATAAGTTCGGGCATGCTTCCGCGGTGGATCGCATTCCATAACTCAGTACCCTTAAGTGCCTTCCGCTCGGTTTCCAAATAGGCATCATTTGGCACGAAAGGCATTGTTATTGGGTCCTGAAGGATTTCTCTCAAAGACAGGCTGCCCATTTGGAGCACGCCTACTCTCCCAGCCAAGCTTTCCGAAACCCCCGCCATCAAAGCCAAGGTTTGTGATCCCGTCAGAATGTATTGTCCGTACTCGCCCGACTGATCCACCCGCTTTTTGATTTCACTAAACAAGCCAGGCGCATATTGGATCTCATCGATGATCAGCTTGCCCGGATGGTTCAGAAAAAATGCGCCGGGGTCCTGTTCGGCTATTTCCCGTTCCAGGCGGTCATCCAGAGTAACATACTCATAGTTGCTATCCGCGTATAAGTGGTGCAGCGTTGTCGATTTACCTACCTGCCTTCCGCCTGTGATCAGGACTACTTTGAAAGACCCAACCGCGCGGATGATGACTGGTTCGATTGATCTCGTGATGTACATTGAGGCTCACTTTCGTGTAATCCGGAAACCAATTCCATTTTAACCGATATTTATTTGTTTTCAAAGCGGTTAATCCGGAATTCAATTCCGGTATACACGAAACCAAAAACCATGGATCACGATAAGAATGAAAAAAGCTCCTGTTATTTACAGGAGCTTCTAATTTCCATCCCAGCTAAAACGGGGAGTTATCGTTCTCCGGCACGCCGTGAAAGATCAGCCGCCCAAGAGCAGGCGAGGTAATCGGCGTGCGCATGCGCACATAATCAAAGATCGCATCGTGCATCTTAATGCCGGTATCAACAAACCGCAGCTGCTCCGCCAGAGCCGCGGTGCCATTGCCGCCGGAAGCCATGTACTGACTGGTGCAAATGCTGTAACTTTCCCCCCGGTTCACCGGCTCACCGTTCTCCAGCCAGATGCCCTTCACCTTCCGGCCAGCCGGCTGAAGGTGGTCCACCTCCACGGTAAACCCGGAATGGATGAGCCCGGCATTGTTGCCAAACCGCTCCGGTTCGTAGACCATCTCAAACAGTTCGTACAACTGCGCGCCGGTGATCCTGGCCACCATCACCGGGTCATTAAAGCCCATCGCGGTTGTGATTTTTTCGCGGGTCAGGTCGCCGGCCGTCAGGATGCGGCCGGAACTGGTGGCGTTCATATAGGCCAGCTGGGTCTTTCCCGCGGCCCGGGCGCAATCGGCAAAAAAGTTGCCCATTGGGCTTTCGAATGCCAGGCGCATCTGCAGGTCTTCTTCCAGCGTTCCCAACACTTCATTCAGGTAGGCTTCCACATCAGCCGAGATGCCTTGGATGAAACTATCCAGTTCGGCTTTGCGCTCGGGGAAGCTGCCGCCCATCACATCGATGACCCCGCAGGTCTTTTGGCTCACCTTGCGGGTATCCGTATCGAAACTCAGGCGCACATGCGGCAGCGATCTTCCGCCAAAGCCGCCCTTGATCACCGCGATGCCGTCCACTACCTCCGCGTAATCCCCGGGGATATGTCCGCCGATCATGATGTCTGGCTCCAGGTCCTTGATCTCGTCCAGCAGCTCGATCAGCTCCCCGCTTACGCCATCCTCCTCGATATAGAAAGGATGGTGCGTCAGGGCCACGATGATCTCTGCCCCCTTCTGCCGCATCTCGGGGATGTACTTTCGGCAGGCTTCCGCGCTGGAGCCGATCTGATAAGGCAGGAAGGCGGTTTTCTCGACCATGTAAGGCGTATATTCCGTTGTAACGCCCACAATGCCGATCTTCACTCCCTGGCGTTCCAGTATGGTGTACGGCAGCACGCCCTTAACCAGGTTCCCGGTAGCTTTTTCGGTCACATTGGCGCAGAGGACCGGGAACTCACAAAAGGCAACCGTGGCTTCAAGGAAATCCTTGCCGTAATCGAACTCGTGATTACCCAAGGTCATCACATCGGTTTCCAGAAGCGTCAGCGCTTCAACGATGGTTTTGCCGTCCCAGAGCGTGTCGCAAAAGTTATCGCCCGCGTCCAAAAGCAAGGTGCCCTCCGGGTTTTGGCCGCGCACAGACTGGATTGCGCCATAGAATTTGGAAACCCCCGGCACATTTTCCTTCGCCCGCAATTCGGCAGCGTAATCCGCGTGCCCCAGAATGTCGAGAGTGATCGTATTGGTCATCATTAGCCTTTCATGCCCCCTCTGGATACGCCGGTCACAATGCTCTTACGGGCGGTTAAAAACAGGATGATCATCGGCAGGACCACAATGGTCGCCCCGGCCATCAACCGTTCGTAGCGGATGCCGCTTTCCGTGGTGAAAGCAAACAAACCAAACGGCAGCGTACGCTTGGCCTGGGTGTTGATCATCAGCACCGACCACAGGAACGAGTTCCAGGCGATGATGGCGTTCAAAAGGCCGATGGTCACCAGGGTAGGCTTAGCCAGGGGCACCATGATCCGCCAGAGATAAGTCCAGTTGGACGCGCCATCCACCCGTGCCGACCAATACAGGCTGTCTGGCACGGAGAGGAAGAAGTTGCGCAAAATGTAGGTATAAAAAATGCTGGAAGTAAAGGGGATGATCAGCGCCGGCAGAGTGTCGATCAGCTTCCAGGCCACCATCGTGGAATAATTGGAGATGATCAGCATCTCAAAGGGGATCATCATCATCGCGATCAGCGAGGCAAAGATAAACTCCCGTCCGGGGAATTTAAGCCTTGAAAAAGCGAAAGCGCCAAGGATGGTGGTGAACATGGTCGCGGTCACGCATGCCAGGGTAACGATCACCGAGTTCAAAAAGTAACGCGCGAAGGGCGCCGTTTTCAGGGCAAAAACGTAATTCTGGAAGGTTGGTACCGCCGGCAGGAAAGTAGGCGGCGAGGTATTAACCTCTGCCGCGGTTTTGAGCGAGGAGATGAACATCCAGAAAAAGGGGAAGACCATGATGATCGCCCCTACTGCCAGCAAGGTATAGATCAGCGTTTTCTTAACCAGGTCAGACACCCTGCCTCCTTAGTAATTTTTCCATTTACGCTGCAGCAGCAACTGGATCAGCGTAAAAACTAGCACGATCAAAAACAGGATCATCGCGCTGGCAGCCGCCGGACCCAGGCGCCACTTCACGTAAAACTGTTCGTACATGTAATAAATCACGGTATATAGCGAATATGCCGGCCCGGGCTTGCCGCCAAAAAGCGGGAAGAGCTCCATAAACACTTTGGATGCCGAGATCATATTCACAATGATCACCAGGCCGATGGTGGGTGCCAGCAGCGGCACGGTGATGCGAAAAAAGATGTCCAGCGGGCTGGCGCCATCGGCTTTGGCGGCCACATCAAACTGCGGGTTGATGTTTTGCAGGCCCGCCAAAAGGATGATGATCGTAAACGGGAGCATGCTCCAGGTGCCGTAAATGATCAGCGAATAAATGGCGTAACGCGGGTCGTTCAGCCAGTTGATCGCGCCTACGTCAAAGAGCGAAAGCAGGTAATTGATCAGGCCGTAATCAAAGTTGAAGAGCCAGCGCCACACCAGCCCAACCGCGGTGACGGAGGTGACCATGGGCATAAAGAAGGCGGTCTGAAAAAGGCCCTGCAGTTTGATCTTGGAGTTAAGCAAAACGGCGATCAATAGCGAAATCACCGTGGCAGCCGGCACTACCGCTGCCACAAAGATCGCCGTATTCTTTAGCGCGTTGATGAAAGTGGGGTCCGCGAAAACCCTGGCGTAATTCCCCAGGCCGTAGCCGGAAAACTCACGGGAAAGTACCTTATAGTCCTCTCGGAACGAGATCAGCACTACATTAATGAAGGGGTAAACCGTAAAGATCAGAATGCCCAGCATGAAGGGCGTAAGGTAAGCGGCAGGCTGCAGAAAGGTGGCGAGCGTGATGCGCTCGTCGTTCTTGACCGCTGTTCTTCTCATAAGAGCCGCTCGCCGCTTGCCTGATCAAAGAGAAATACGCCGCGCTCCCGCAGTGCCAGGCCAACTTCATCTCCAGCTTTCACCTGCAGTTCAGAGTCGATAAACGCCCGCAGCCGTTGGCCGGCGTAATCCACAACCACCAGGGCATCCTTGCCGGCCAGGTAGCGGTCCACCACCGTCGCGCGGAACTTCTCCGCGCCGCGGTTGACCAGCAGGCTCTCCGGCCGGATCGCTAATACCGCGTTGCCGCTGAAAGCCAGGTCCGCTCCGATGGCAATCGGCGCGCTTGCTCCTTCCGCCAAAAAACCTGCCGGCCCGAAGGAGCCTTTCAGCTGGTTGATCGCTGGCGCGCCCAGAAATTCCGCCACAAAGAGGTTGGCGGGCTCGTCGTACAAGGCGCGCACGCTGTCGTATTGCTGTACTACGCCATCCTTGAGCAGCATGATGCTATCGGCGATGCTGCTGGCCTCTTCCTGATCATGGGTGACAAAAATGGTTGTTACGCCGGATTCGCGCTGGATGCGCCGGATCTCCTCGCGCATCTCAACTCTCAGTTTGGCATCCAGGTTTGAAAGCGGCTCATCCAGAAGGAGAAAAGAAGGCGATTTGATCAAAGCCCGCGCAATCGCCACCCGCTGCTGCTGCCCGCCAGAAAGCTCGCTGGGCTTACGCTTCATCAGGTCGGCAACGTGCACCAGCTTTGCCATCTCTTCTGCCTTCGCCAGCATCTCCTTCCGGGGAACACGCTTGACCGCCAGGGGAAAACAAATGTTGTCCAGCACGCTCATGTGCGGGTAAAGGGCATAATTCTGAAAAACAAGCCCTACATTGCGCTTCTGGGGAGGCAGCTCAGTTACATCTTTATCGTCAAAATAAACCTTGCCTTCGGTCACCGGAATGATGCCGGATAGCATGTTGAGCATGGTGCTCTTGCCGCAGCCTGAAGGCCCCAGCAAGGCGATCAGTTCGCCGCTCTTAAAGGTGGCGGTGAGGTTCTTGATCGCCTCTACCGGGCCGAACCGTTTTGTAAGGTTTTCAACGCTTGCTTTCATGGGGATTAATGATTCCCTTCATGGGCTCGCCATCGCAATTCTGCATGCTCAGCCCCAAGATCTCAGCCAGAGTTGGTGCAATATCCACCATATTTGCCTGGTCGATCACAACGCCCTGCTTGAAGCCCGGGCCGCAAGCAAGAAAGGCTGTGGTTTCCACGCGGTCTGGCCGGCTGCCATGTGTGGCCATTCCGATTTTGTGATCGCCCGGTTCCCGGCTGGCCCAAATTTCAGTATTGTTCAGCCGGTCCGAGAAAGACACGTTCCGGTCGCTCTCGATCACGAAATCGAAGGGTCCCTCCAGATGATACTCCGCTTTGGCCTGGTCTTTATCCAAAACGTACCTTAATTTGATGTTTGGGTCCGCCTTTAAGCTTTCAAGGTAATTCCGCACGCGCTGCAGCTGGTCTGCATTGCCGGGGTCGCCCACCTCGATCAGGCAGGCCAGTCCGGTGGAATGCCCAAACGCCTCAAAGGACTCCACATTCCCGGCCTCATCCAGTTTGATGAAACCTTCTTTTACCAGGAGGCGGTTGATGTTGAGCACGTCCTCTACATCGGTTTGGCCGTGGTCGCCCAGGATAACAAAGTTGGTATTCTCAAAGTCCCCATAGCGGCGGATGGTCTCCAGCAGCACGCCAAATTCCTGGTCATGCTTGCGCAGCTGCTCATGGGTTTCCTCGGTATAAACGCCGTAGGTATGGCGCACGCTGTCCAGGTCGCACATCTTCACGAGCATCACATCCGGCTGGCCAAAATCCTCAATCAAGTCCGGGGCAACCGCCATGGTAAAGAGGTCCAGGCTGCGGTCCTGCCCCCGGAGGTATCGGCCATATTTCCAGAAATAAGCGTCCATCAGGTTTTCAGAAGCGGTGCCTTCCAGCCACTTTTCAGGTTCGTAGCCGTAATAATCGTAGGGCACGATCATCGGGAAGAGGAAGTCCAGGTCCGCCGCGCCGGAAACCGGCCAACTCAACGAACAGGTGCTCAGCCCGGCATCGCGGGCATAGTCCATCAGGGTGGGAACCTTGATGTCCCGGCGCATGTTATGCCAGGGCAACCCCGTTTTTCCGCCGCGGGAGAGGATCTCGTTGTGCACGATGCCATGCCCATCCACGTACCTTCCGGTAAGGATGGCAGTATGGCAGGAATAGGTCAGCGCCGGGTGGACCGGCAGGATGCTTTTCACGTAGGAGCCGCGCTCGAAAAGCATGGAGAAATGCGGCATGGTTTTCATCCATTCCAGGTCCTGGGAGCAAAGCGCGTCGATTACAAATACAAGTAGTTTCATTTAGGCTTCCAAATTCTTTTCATTGATCTGGTGGTCTTTGAGGATGTAGGTTCTGCCCAGCTCGGGGATCAGCTGCCGGCCATCTTTTGGGAGCAGACGTTCCGGATTATAGGAATGGCAAGGAACCAAAACGTGGGGGTTGATCGTATCCACAAAGTATTTGACCTGGCTGGGATAGGCATGGGCAAAGTAATTCTTCGCTGAAAACGAAGCGAACTCGAACCCCGCCTTTTCAAGCAGCAGGAGCATCTTGGCAAATGCCGGGTCAAAGGACCCCAGCGGCATCCCGCCCATATGCAGGTAAAGCCCGCCAGGCAGGCTGAATAATTCCATGATGTGGCGGTAGCTGTTTTGCAGCAGGTAAGCGCCCGGGTTGGCGCGGATCTCTTCCAGGCTTAGTTCCCGGGAATTCCGGCGCAGTTCCTCCACCCAGGCAGGGGCGCCGGGGCCAAACCGCTGAGAATCAGGGTAATAAACAAAGGGGCTGATGCCAAAAAACTGATGCACCATATACGCCGCATCGGGCTCGAAGCAGCACTTTCTGCCCAAACGCTCCGCCCAATCGATGAGCCGCCGGGCATCGTCCATTTCGCGCTGGTAAAAATTGAAAACGCAAAGGCCGGGCGCCTCGGCAATTTTTTCGTAATTCCAGGCGTAATAATCCGCCTCGCTGAGCAGCCCCTGGGGCACCTCGCGCGAAGGCAGGATGGCCTGGGGGTTCAGGCTTTGGTTGCTCCAGGAAAGCACATCGTTCATGAAGGAGGTCGCGTCGCAGATCAGCAGGTCCACTTCGTAGTTGCTCAGCAGGTCCAGTTGTTTAAAGGCCTGCTCGTGGTTCTCGCCGTGGAGCACCAGGTCGCCCGTCCAGTAGATCACTCCATCCGGCGTGGTGACCAGAAAAGCAAAATCGAAGTAGCTTTCGTCGTGGCACAGCACGGGCATCACTGCAATCTCGCCCACCCGTACAAGTTCATCGGGTTTCAGGTCCTGGTACTCTCTTACCAGGGTATCCACGCCTTCGCCCACGGTTTCCAGCGCGCGTTCGATGACCTGGGCATTGCGGTGCATATACACCGGTATCTGCGGGGCCACGGTGCCAATATGCGCCATGTGGTCCAGGTGCAGGTGGGTGATGAAAACCGCCGTGTTCAGCGGGCTTTCCTCAACAGGCACCACGCCTTCGTAACCCGCCAGGTCCGCGGCGCGGAAGAGCCCGTCTATCTCCGGCAGGCTCCCCAGGCGCAGTTTATCCGCCAGCCAGTTTTTTGCCCGCGGCTCCACTTCACCGTCAAAGACATCCTTTTTGGGGTCGTAAGCGGCGCCCATTTCCATCAGTACGCGGTCGTTGCCGTAGCGTACTTCAAAAATGACTCCACCGATCGTATGAATGCCGGAATAAAAGGTGATCTCAGTTTGGGGTTTATCCATCTCTCATTCCTTTTCCGGAAAGCCTTTGCAGGCATGAATTCAGGCAGCGCTGCGCTTGCATTGCTGCCTGAATTCCTGTTCAGAAGAGCAGCAGTTTATTGCTGCAGGTCGGCATTGCTGGCCACTTCAGCAGCGTCCAGGGCAGCCTTTGGTTCAAGCACACCCATGGCGGCTTCCTGGATCATTCTGTCGATGTGCGTGCGCACGGCGGCAGAACCCGGAATGCTGCTCAGGAAGCTGATGCGGTCGATCTGTTCATACAGCGCTTTGGCGGCGATGTTGGTCTCGAGATAATCCTGGTATACAGGCAATTCACGGGCTTCCTTGTAGGCAGGGATGGCGCCAAAAGCGATGGCCCAGCCGGCAACGCGTTCAGGTTCGGTGAAGAAGCGCAGGAACTTGTAAGCAGCCTGGGCCTTTTCCTCGGTGGTTTTGAAGGCCATGTAGCCAGTACCCCAGGAAGAAATGTAAGGCACGGTACCTTCCTGCGGGATGGGTACGCAGCCAACTTCAAACTTGCCGCCAACAGCGTCCATTACGTATTGCACGCCGGCGGAAGAACCAATGTAGGAACCCACAGCCTCAGAACCAAAGGGGTTGGAGAAGTAATAGTCCTCGCCAACCAGCCTGAAGTTGCCGGCCTTTACGTTATCGGCAAACCAGGTCAGCTGTTTCAGACCGATTTCGTCGTTGAACTTGACGGTTTTGGTAACGGGATCAATATAGTCGCCGCCAGCCTGTTTCACCAGGCCCTGCCAGGTATCGATCGCCGAGTCAGTCCCAAAGCCGGGGATGCCCTTCTTCTCGCGGATCACCTTGCTGTAATTCTCAACGTCGGCCCAGGTCTTGGGGGCTTCCAGGCCCAGTTCGTCGAACATGGTTTTGTTGTAGAACAAAACTTCGCTGGTGCTGATAGCGGGGAAGAGATAGATCTTATCCGGATCCCACTGGGTAATCTCGCCGTACAGTTCGCCTGAGAGGCTTTCCTTGAAGTTGGGGATGCCGATCTCAGGGTCGTTGATGAAGGGGGCAAAATCCACCAGCAGGTCGTCAGCCAGGTAATTGGCGGCTTCGGTGGGGAATGAACCAACCAGGTCCGGGCCGGTACCGTTGCGCACGGCTTGCATCACTTTGGCCCAAAAATCCTGGTAGGGCTGGGCGATGGAGGTCATCTTCACTTCGCTCTGGGAGTTGTTGAAGTCCTCGATGATCTTGTCCAGAGCAGCCTGGTGATGCTCGGCCAGGGTGTGCCACATGGTAATTTCAACCGGCTCGGCAGGGGCCGCTGGTTTCTCCGGTTCGGCCGGGGCGGGTGCGTCGGTAGGTTTTGCTTCCGGCGCGGTTGCTTCAACTGGCGCGGGGGCAGCGGTGGGGGCGGGGGCAGGCGTGGTGCAGCCAGCCAGTATACTGATCAGCAAAAAGATCGATAAAACGGCAACAGACAGCTTTTTCATCTCATTTCCTCTTTCCTTCATAAAAGTTGTTCCAAAAAGATCCGCAAGTCCTGCACGGTTTTCAACTCCAAATCACAAGGCGCGGGTTTCACGCCCGGAAATGGGTTCATCCAGATTGTCTTGGCACCCAGCCCACTCGGCAAAGCCAGATCGTTGTAGTAAAAATCGCCAATTGAAAGCAGCTTGTCCGGTGCGCGCAAAGCACGCTCATCCACGGCGTTCAGGGCGTCCAGCAAGCCATGCGGTTTCCTGGCCGAGAAGACCGAGCGGCCAAACGCGCCTTCCAAGCCGATGATTCTGAGGTATTCCTCCGCAACTTCCTGGCCGGAGTTGCTCATCAGGATGGTAATGTACTTTTGCCCCAATTGCTCCAGAACTTCCCTGAAGCGGGGGTGGGCCGGCTGGGCCTTGGCCAGCATTTTTGCCCGGGTTTTCAGGTAGAGCTCTTCGCCCCGGCCATTCGCGTTGAGGCCCAGGCTGCTCCCGATCAAGTCCACCAGGGCCCAGGCATCACCCAGGTTGATGGTGCCCGGTTCAGCTCCGGGGCGCTGCATTTCCTGCAGGTTTCTGAAGAATTCTTCCGGGCTGCGCGCGTGGTCTGTGCCCGGGAGGTAGAAGGCGTTGAACTCAAGCGCTTCACCTGCCAATACCTTATCACAGAACTGGCAAAGCGCCGCCGTCCAGGGCAGAAATTCTGTGTTTTCGACAAGGAGGGGGATGTAATAGCGATGAACGTAGGGGTCCTGGTAAACCGTTCCGTCCAAATCAAAAAGAATGAATTGAAGGTCGGAAAAAGCAGCCATTGAACGGGTCATCTTAAGTCCAAGCCAGTATAGCAGGCTTGGCTCAAAAGAAATTTACGTTTTGGTAAAAAATTTTTTCGCTGTGTTTAAAACTGGTAATGGCTTAGTTTTTGTAGAGCACCCGGCTTAACAATTGCTCAAAGAGCAGGATGGTTTTGCCAAAAAAGGCGTTGGGCAGTTGGCCTACCAGCACCTGTTTTACAGGGTCGATCAGAAAAACCAGGTCCGATTCGTGCGCCAGCCTGCTCTCGGCCACCCGGGTAAAGGCAATCACCTTGAACTTGTGCTGCTTGGCGCGTTTCACGTTTTCCAGCACGCTGGAGGTTTCGCCGCTTTGCGATATGGCAATGATGAAGGATGGCTCGATGTTGGAGCTCAGGCCATGTTGGCGGTTCTGCTCCCGGAAGATGACGTAATCGTAAAAATGGACACTGCTGTACATCATAAAGCCGCAGATGGCCATCCTCTGAGTGATGTAATCTGCCACAACGCTGCCAAAGCCCTCCCCCACCACAAAGGCGTTCTTGCGCCGGTTGGCCTCCAGAATCTCTGCCAGTTTGTGATAGCTTACTTCATCGTAGGGGATGGCGAACTGCTGCGTTTCAATATCTTCTTCGCGCCGTTTTTGCAGTTGGTAATACAGCTCCGTGTATCCGCTGAAACCTAGTTTTTTGCTGAGTTTGATGATGAAGGCCGCGGACACAAAATGTTCTGCCGCCAATTGGGTGATGCTCACCCTGCCGGCTCCGGCTTCAATATTGCGGATGATGGATTTGATTACCGCTGCTTCCTGATCGTTCAGGTTGTTGAGCAGGAGGTAATAGCCCATATCCTTATCCAGGTTCAGTTTTGTGTTCATCATCGGCCCTGCCTACAATCATACAATAGAAGGAGGCCTTGGCCTACACGTCTGTATGGATCAGGCCTTTAATTGGAGGAATCCGGAAGCCGGCATGCGAATTATGCAGCTTTGCCCTTGGGTAGAGCCCCCGTTTCGTGTATAATTTTTTAAGAATTAAAGAATTCATGCATCTTGGAGGCAGTTAATGCCTTGGGCATGGCAACGTAAATGGAATGACGCTGGGTTTCAGCGTGGGGTTTTGGAAGAATTTTATTGCCCTTATGGCCGCCTGACCAGGCAAAAGCGCCTGCTCAGCACCGTATCTTGGGCTTGATCGCATAGCGGCACTGCTGTTACGCAGCCATAACCATACACTGTACCCTCATCATTAATTGAGTAGCCACGCCTGGGGCGTGGCTTTTTTGATAATGATGCAAGGCAAAATAACGGCTATTGAAGCGCAAAAGCGCCAACGCTCCCGTGTGAACATCCATTTGGATGGGGCTTACGCTTTCTCACTGGACCGCCTTACGGCGGCCTGGCTGCAGCTAGGCCAGGAACTCAGCGCAGACGCCGTACAGAAACTGCAAGCCAGCGACGAGCTCGAAGCGGCTCACGCGCGGGCTTTAAACCTGCTTTCGTACCGGGCACGCAGCCAGCACGAAGTGGAACAGTTTTTGCAGCAAAAAGGTTACACACCCGCCCTTAGCGGCCAGGTGTTGGAACGTTTAAAAGAACAAGGTTACCTCGATGACCTGCGCTTTGCGCGGGAATGGATCGAGAACCGCAATACATTTCGGCCCCGCAGCAAACGGGCATTGCGCGTTGAACTCATGCGCAAAGGCCTGGAAAACGCGACCATCGAGGCAGCCCTGGAACAGAGCCTGCCCGATGACAGCGCCAGCCTGCTGCAGGCCGGCCTAAAACTGGGCAAGCGATACCGTGGCTTGCCCCGCGAGGAGTTCCAGCGCAAGCTGGCGGCAGCGCTTTTGCGCCGCGGTTTTGCTTACGCCGAGGTTCGGGAAACTCTGCCGGATCTCTGGAGCCAACTCGCGCCAGATTCGAACACGGATACACTTTGAAATGGAGCTTTTGACACCATGAATACCCATATTTTTTTACAGGGACGCGCGGCTGGCCCCAACTTGCTTTGGCCCGCCCTGGCCCTCGTATTGGGCGTGGCGATCGGTTTTCTGATCTACATGCTCATCCGCAAAAACCAGGACCTCAAGACCCAGAACACCGCTGGCGATATCATCGAGCGGGCCAAGGAGGAAGCCCAGAAAGTACAGCTGGAAGCCAAGGACGCCGCCCTGAAGATCGCGCGGGAAGCCGAAGGCGACCTGCAGAAGAAACGCAACGAACTGAGCCGCGAAGACGACCGCCTGGTCAAACGCCGCGAAGACCTGGACCACCGCTTCGATCAATTCCAGCAGCGTGAAGCAGCCTTGAATAAACGCCAAAGCAGCGTGGACAAACGCGCCAACGAAATCGATGCCCTTTACGGGCAGCGTATGGCGGAACTGCAGCGCGTATCCGAGATGAGCCGCGATGAAGCCCGCGGCATTCTCATGGAAGAAGTGGAGAAAGAATCGCGCAACGATATGGCGCGCATCATCCGCCAAATCGAAAACGAAGCCCGCGAAACCGGTGAAGAAAAAGCCCGCGGCCTGATCGCGGACGCGATTCAGCGGGTGGCCTCGGACAAGGTTGCCGAGGTAACTACCTCGCTGGTCAACCTGCCCAACGAGGAGATGAAAGGTCGCATCGTTGGCCGCAACGGCCGTAACATCCGCAGTTTTGAGCAAGCCGCCGGTGTGGACGTGATTGTGGACGATACCCCCGAAGCCGTCACCATCTCCTGCTTCGATTCCGTCCGGCGCGAGATCGCCCGGCGCGCCTTGAGCCGCCTGGTGGTAGACGGGCGCATCCATCCGGCTTACATCGAGAAATTGCTGGAAGAAGAACGCCAGCAGATGGACCAGGATATTGCCAAGGCCGGCAGCGATGCCGCTTACGAGGCCGGTGTGCACGGTTTGCACCCCGAGATCCTAAAAAAGATGGGGCGGCTGAAATTCCGTACCTCCTATGGCCAGAATCAGCTGGCGCATGCCGTTGAGACCAGCAAGATCGCCAGCGTGATCGCCGCGGAATTAGGCGCGAACGTGGAAATTGCCAAGGCCGGTGCCTTTCTGCACGACCTGGGCAAGGCGATGGACCACAACACCGAAGGCACGCACGCCCTGATCGGCGCGGAGTTTGCCAAACGCCACGGCGTATCGCCGGCGGTGGTGAACGTGATCGCCTCCCACCACCACGAGGTGGACCAGCAGAGCGTTGAGGCTGTGATCGCCGAGGCCGCCGATGCCATCAGCGGTGCCCGCCCGGGTGCCCGCCGCGAGGACCTGGAGCAGTACATCAAGCGCCTGAAGGCCCTTGAAGGCATTGCCAACGCCCATAAAGGCGTGGAGCAAAGCTACGCCATCCAGGCTGGCCGCGAGGTGCGCATCATCGTCAAGCCCGAAGAGATCGATGATATGGCTGCGCACGAGATCGCCAAAGACATCGCCACCGAGATCGAAGAGACCATGCAGTATCCGGGTCAGATCCGCGTGACGGTCATCCGCGAGACCCGCGCGACCACTTACGCCAAATAACTGTAGGGTGCGTTCTGCCTCTGACCACAGATCCGTAGGGTGCGTTCCGCTTTTGAACGCACCTTTTTGATAAATTAACGTATTTGAGCCTTCCGGTTTTGACCGCAGATCCCGTAGGGTGCGTTCTGCTTTTGAACGCACCATTTTGGTAAATTAACGTGTTCGGGCTTTCCGGTTTTGACCGCAAATCTTGTAGGGTGTGTTCTGCCTTTGAACGCACCATTCGGTAAATCAACGCATAGCGTGCGTTCCGCTTTTGAACGCACCACCAGGGCAAATCCACCCACCCTTTTCATTCGCCAACTAATTTTAGGAGCTCATCAGAATCATCCGGTACAAAACCAACCCAATCTGAATCCTCATAATAACCATCGTCTGCATACGCTTGAAAGCTGCTATAAGGCCATTCCTTTGCCAGACTTACATAACCATGCCTGACCGGATTTGAATGGATGTAATCAATCAAGGTCCCCAACTCATCCTCGTCCCGGATGGTGTGTTCCCAAAAACGTCGTTGCCAAACCCCGCGCTCTTTCCGCATCGCTCTGGACCGACTGACCGGCACGGATGATTCAAAGGATTTTGTGAAACGGCGTTTGACCTCTTTGACGATAACCGAGTAATCCGAGTTTTCCATCGCTGTCTGCAGGATCAAATGGATGTGATCAGGGAGGATGACATAAGCAACGAGGGCGGCGGAATGATTCTGGAGGACATGCTCAAAGCAATCCATCAACCTGGCCGCGTTTCGTGCGACTTTGAAAATCGGCATGCGTTGGTATGTCACGATGGTGAGGAAGACCTTGCTCCCAGGGATACGCCAACGACGGTATTCCGGCATGCCTTGATTTTATCCAGATTTTCATGAAGAGGTTCGCAGCTATCTTGGTGCGTTCGAAATCGGAACGCACCACTACAGGTTACAGGCTCGCTACCCAGGTGCGTTCAAGAGCAGAACGCACCCTACCCTAATCGAGTAGATCAATGTAAAGTTCTTTGCCCTCCAAGGCGTAGCTTTCTTGCAGCTCCTGCAGCAGCCGAATACCTTCGGCATCAATTTCGTTAAGGTCCAGGATCAGGGATTTTAGATTCTCCAATCCCATAAAAGGTGCCACGTCTTTTAGCTTCGTCGTTTCAATGAACACGTTCTGCAAGTTGGTTAATGAAGCCACCGCCGTAAAATCTTCCACGGGGGCATCCACGATGGCCAGCTGAGTCAAATCCCTTTTAT
>ENA-UOOM01002063-UOOM01002063.1-fermentation-metagenome-genome-assembly--contig:-NODE-2063-length-17397-cov-32.866509_pt1 | contig 17397 bp, 13 predicted proteins | sample MGYA00245781_ERZ724031 | MGnify/ENA primary metagenome ERZ724031 (study PRJEB28704, sample SAMN03018317) | fermentation metagenome | biome: anthropogenic terrestrial biome; feature: soil... | reverse complement strand
GGGTGAAGGACGCGTTAGTCTCACCAAATGTGATAAGCAGCATGTTTAGATTGGTATAAAGTGACACCCCAAATGTCATATAGTCATCACTGTGACAAAGAAGCATAAGCCTTTATTTGGTGAAGAGATGCTTAGGACTGCATTCGGAAAGATGTCACAGTGGTTTTGGACTTATTTGGACTGGTTTGTGACAGCTTTGTGTCAAATATGGACTGATTTCAGACTGGTTTCGGAACTTCCTGAATCTCAACGAAATAGACCAGTTGGAAAGACTCGCAGTGCAAGTGGAACGGTCCGACAGTGCTGACTGTGTCATATCCATAAATGGTCTAGTTGTAAGTATGAGGGTTCCAATATTAAAGTTTCAGCACATGCCTAATCACTAATACAGACTTTCTAGATCTATCCCATGATACAATGATTGTTGACAAAAATATCGTATGCCAGAAATGTAGATGCAACAACCTGTTAGTTTATGTAATGGTAAGATTTTGCTATGCAGTGAAACCTTGGGGTTTAGCATGCAGAGTAAGGTCAATGGTGTGCCATTCCAGGTCGTGATAAGCACTGATTTGACAAAAAGGAGATACAATGCCATCATCAGCTTACAACACATTTAGAACCAAGTTACTAAAAGACGTTGATTCGCTAATCGAAACACACAGTAGAATGAAAACAGGTAACAGGGGAAGACAACATCAAGGCCACCTAACAAGAAGTGCTTTGTTTGTGCTATGTGCAGCTTGGGAACACTATATTGAGTTGCTGTGCGAGGAGTTGTTTAATAAAATGTTACCACAAGTCAAGTGCGATAGCCTAGAAAGAAGGTATAAACTAAAGTTGATAAATATAGTAAAAAACCACGCCCCAGACGAATCATATTGTTTGAATCTTGCCGGAGAGGGTTGGAAAGTATTATTGAAAGAAAGCATGATGAATGAAATAGACAAATTCCACTCTCCCAAATTTCTACCAGTCAAGCAACTAATTAGTGACTATATTGGGTTTGATTTATCTAGTTTAATGAGAGCAGAAGATATTAGTCTGGTTGATGATTTGGTAAAAAACCGAGGTGAGATTGCTCATAAAGGTGGGAAAGCATATTATCCAACTATTGGCGAGGTAAAGAACTACAGAGATTGTATCTGTACTATAGTTATGAAAATCGACGATAAGCTAGCCGAACATGGCAAGATAACAACAGGCAAGAAACCATGGCAAGTGATCTCAGGTGGCTCTTCGATTAATATGCTTGCTCAATAATTTGATAGTTGTCAAACGCATTATCCGAAAAGTGTCTTGGTAAACTTTGTAACCCCCTCGATTAGCTCTCTGATATCATTATCGGTTGGATCTACTTCTTTGCTATGGTCACATTTATTTCGCAGATCTCCTAGATGTTGTATCTTTCGCCAATCTGCTGTATCGATAATCTTCTCACGTTGCAGTGCATCGTTATAATCTGAAATCGATAAGTGCTTCTTACTTGATAATTTGACTCCACTTTTCAAGCATACCTGATTTAGATGCCTTTCTAATACAACACCAGCCATTGCACCTGCAGCTCTAAGAAATCGATTCTTGAGAAGGTACGAGGCTGCTTCTAATTCATCATCAAACATCTCAGCCTGTAAATGTAATCGAATGTCGTACAATGAACTCTCAAACCTCTTTCTCAACCCCTTGATTATTGCAAGTTGTTGTTGGAATTGTGGAATGGCGGCTGTAGAATCAGCAATAATCACATCTCTAGGTGATGTTACCTGCAAACCTTGAAGAAAATCATCAATTCGATAGCTTTCAAAATCAATGTTCTTTCTGTTTTTTGGTTTCTCGAAATACCTCATGAAATCATCAAGCCTATCAGGTAAAAGATGTTTCACTAAGATCTTTGCCTCGGAATACCATGATTGGTATTCTTCTCGAAAGTCAGGCAATACCTTTCTAACTTCTTCGAACTCTTCACTACTTTCGTAGATTTTTCGCATATCATCTGGCTTGCACTCAAACAACATCGCGTAGTAGAGACGATCTCCCTTTTTCACTAATCGCTCGATGTCTTTTTTGTAACTTTCAATAGTATAACTCATATCTTTCTCCTTTATTAGCTTAACCTCAACTGCATCACCATTGTTCCGATAAGTGAGATATCGTCTCCCTGCATCGAATCTACTACCTGGACCCGGTATTCAGCATTGAAGGGATGTAGCAGCACCTGCTGCCTCTGGTGATAGAACTGGATACGTTTCAAGGTGATGCCATCATTCAATCTTACCGCACAGACAGAAATATCAGCGAGTATCGGAAGTAATATTGTGCGGCTGTAAATGCTATCTGTGCAATCTGATAGCTTGCCTTTGGCTGAGACCACCTCCACCATGGATTTGGATTTTCTCACGGGCTTAGGGTCCCAGGGGGCACTCACATACATCCCACCCTCACCACTCAGCAGCCAATTCAAGTTCACTTTTTGCTCTGCCAATTTGATTAGAAATTCGGGGTCTGGAGAGCGCTTATTGTTGATATATCGGCTCATGGAATTCAGAGAAACACCATTTTTTTTCGCAAAATCTCCGTGAGTTATACTTAGCGATCTGACCAGCATTTTGAGTCGATCACCGACTGTCGTGGCTGCCATATTCACTCCCAGTGGTCATTTTTAGGCTTGACCGATACCCGTTTGGGTGATAGTCTGCACCTGTGAACAAAGATATTAGCCTGATTAGTCAGGTCAAGACATTTTTATAGAGTGTGATTTAGCGGCGGATTAATCCCGGCACTGTTTGAGTATCTTCAGAACTTGCCGGCGTTAACGCAGAAAGGACTTCCCAAGATGTCGCAGTGGTTTTAAGTAGCTCCCATATATACAGTTAAGGAGATACCATGAAAACTAAGGCAAACATACCCAAACGGACACAGCACTGTGACACCGATAACGGCAAGCACTGTGACAAATTTTCCATGTTGGGGTTCAATCCGAGCGAAAAACCACCGCTAATGCTTTTGGCAAGGTACTTAGGAACCTGTCACACTGCTTCAAGCACTGTGACACGACCCAAGAAGAAGACTATAACCCGGATTGTGGGGAGCACTGTGACAGATAGCAGTGTCACAGTGCTTATCCTCATGATGACTGATGAGTATTATGGATTACTAATGAGTAAGAAGATCGATGCTGTATGGCTGACCATTGAACGGATGGCAGAACTGAAAGGCTGTTCCAATCGAACCGTCTGGCGCTATATTGATAAGCATAATATGCGTACCGTGAAGCGTCAGGTGAAGATCGGCACTGCCAAGGTTCTGAAGACCTTCGTATTGCCTGATCCGGAGACCCTGGAGCTTGAGTTCTCTGATACCTATAAGCAGAGACAGATACCGGAGTTCTATCTGGAAACGGTAATCCCGATTGGTGAGCGTATGGTAAAGAGCATGTTGGTTTATGGCTATCAGAATACGGAGGACAGACATGGTTGACTATCAACTTGATCTGGATGTGTATCGTAAGTTCTATGCGGAACTCATGAACCAGTCAGATGAGGGGAATGATTCAGATAATGTGGGAAGTTCAGCTGCTTATGCTTTAGAACAACATGATGAAATGATCGCAGGTGAATCGGCTGTGGAAGTGACGGTCAGCAAGCCCACTCTTCCACTTCAAGAGCGTGACCTCGATCTGAGACCGCAACAGCACATTCCTTACAAGAAGACTCAGGAAGCAAAGCTGATGGCGGGATTCTGCCAGATAGTGCTATCTCGCTTGGATGATAGTGATTCCAAGATTGACGAGTGGCAACGCATCACTCAGGAGTATAACCAGAAGATATTGCTGCCGGAGCTCTATGCACTGCGAGGCAAGCGGGATGAGCGCTCATTGAGAAGATGGGTGCAGAACTATCAGAATAACAATAATGACATGTATGCCCTGGTTAGAAAGAGCGATCCCAATGGCAAGACCAGAAAGGTTAGTTACTTCGAACAGAATTATCTGATCAATCTGCTGCTCAATCCCAATAAGATCAAGATCGGTTCAGCTATCACGATACTGAAAGGATATGCCAGACTGGGCTTGTGCGAATCTCCCTCCGATGAGAGAACTCTGAGACGCTTCTGTGAGGAGTGGCTAAGGGACAATCCTGCCATCAGTGGTCAAGCCAGGCAAGGAAGCAAGTTCGTGGCAGAGCATATCGTCAAGACCATCATGCGAGACAGTTCACTACTCAAGGTTGGCGATGTCTGGGTGGCAGATGGACATACTCTGGCTTTTGATATCATCAATCCTCAAACTGGAAAAGCACAGCGGATGACCATGATCATGGTCTTTGACTGGGCAAGCAGGTATCCGGTAGGAGCTAGCCTGGCATTGACAGAGGATAGTCAGCATATCCAGGCAGCCTTCCGCAATGGCTTTCTGAACTGGGGAGCCCTGCCTAAGTTTGTCTATCTAGATAATGGCAAAGCCTTCAAGAGCAAACTGTTTCATGAAAAGTGGGAAAATCACAATCTGGAGACTGAACTGGGAGGCATCTTCCCCCGGCTCAAGATCGAAGCTGCCTTTGCTGAGAGCTATAATGCCAAAGCCAAGGTGATCGAGAGATTCTTCAAGACCTTCCAGGATCAGTTTGAACGGTTTCTCTCAGTTATTATCAGAAGTTCCAAGCTACAGCCAATCACAATACTTCAAGAAATGTATTTCACAGTTTTTGTTATACTTTGGCAAATCCAAAAGATTGTAGCTATGGTGGAAGCCCTCAATTAGTTGGGATCTATGCTAAACCAGCATCAGCTTCAAGAACTTTTGGTATTATACACGATAACAAACTATACTATATGGGGGCACAACTAAGAGCTGTGCAAGGTGAAAGTAATATTGAATGGCGTAATGATTACTTTGAAAGATGTGATGGGATCACTAAAAAGAAGATGCCAAAAGCAGCATCGCAGCCCGGTGGCATCCCAAAATTGGCGACTCCCTAGGCCTACTGGTTGCTACCAGCAGGAGCGAGTTGCAGGGAACCTCGTTTATAACGGGGTTCCCGCTAGGGTCCTTAAGCGACTAACCAAACAAACTGGGGAATAGGTTCTTTTACTATTATGTGTTGCGTTACGCTCGTGTACAATCTAAAATGTCAATTGCTAGAAATAGTAGGCAGAAATGACAATGAATAGTTGCGAAACTAGCCACATCGCCTTTTTTGATGAATCAAACTGGAACACAGGTCGATTCCGTTCAATTTCAATGGTCAGTTTGGAATATGAAGACTATGTGGAGGTTAGACCTTCGCTATACGCAATAACAACAAGAAGACACAGTGAAATGAAATGGGCAAAAATTGATACTGATATCGGTATGCAAGTTATTGGCTTTGTTTTTGATAACCTTCATAAGATGAGAATTGATGTCCTTACCTGGGATACTGAGGATAGCAGGCACAAGGGTGTTATAGGAAGGGACGACGAGCAAAATTTGCAACGCTTATACTTTCGACTTATGAAAACAGTTATGCGCGACAGATGGCCAAATGAAGCTACATGGACATTATGCCCTGATGAGCATGATTGCATTTCATGGCAGACGATAAAGGGGTACCTTTATGATCATAGTTGGGATGTTCAGACTATCCCATTTGAAGCAAACCCACTTAGTTTCACATTTATACGCAGATACACACATAAGGGAATTGCTCCTTTACAGTCTCACCAAGAACCATTCATACAACTAGCAGATTTCTTTGCAGGAATGGCTGCATATTCTTTCACATGTTACAATAAAGTGGTGCACTGGAAAGAAACCAACACAACCCAAACAACGATCTTCGATTGTATCGGATTAGAAACTAGGCATGTAGAACTGTCAAGAAATGATCGAACTCGAATACCCTTAGTATGGGAGATAAAAAGAAGGGCTTCTCAACAGAAATTGGGACTTTCTCTAAACAGCACATCGGGGTTACTAACAAGGAATCCACTAACCCACTTAAACTTTTGGCTGTATCAACCACAACATGAGAAAGATAAAGCACCAATAAGACAAAAGCCCAGTTGAACGTATACTGCTCAGTTTCATTGTTAAGTCCCAAATGTTGGTGTAAATTCCAACTCATTGTTTCTCAGGTTATTTGAGAACATCTTATAGTCCTCGTTTCTCACATTCTATGTTAGGCCAAGCGACCAATTGCATTCTTTCCAATCTCATTCCAGTGGTCAAGTTCTTTTTCATAAATAGTCTACCTTATTGCGACGGGCTGAAGCCCTGCGGAGGAGGCGTAGCCGACGGAGCAGGGCTTCAGCCCGTCGCGCGTTGCCTCAAATGGTATAGCCCTTTTCTGGTTTTCTCTGATTCTTTCCATTGGCTCTGAAAGATAAAGTTTCCCGCTTATCCAGTCCTCTGAATAGCCTTGCAGAATCGCACCAAACAGCCGCAGGCAACTCTTTTCATCAGGGAATATCCGGATGCACTTTTCTCTGCGGCGCAGCTCTTCATTCAAACGCTCCAAGGAGTTGGTGCACTTTATCCTGCTCCAGTGAGCGGTGGGGAAGTCAAGATAAACTGAGATTTCATGGTAGCTTTCATCCAGCCACTCCAGAAGCTTATCCTTGCCTTTGGACTGGGCTACCCTATTAAGCTCTGTCCACGCTAATTGAAATGATTCTTTCGTCCTAGAGCCTACCAGGTCTTTGATTAGTGGAAGCAACCACAGAAGGTCTGTCTTGGCTACCTTGCTCTGGGCATTACGCATCCAATGTACTATACAGCGTTGTCGAAGCTGTCCGGGGAAACATTCTTCTATTGACTTTATCAAACCATCATGCTCATCGCTGATCCAGAGTTCTGATCTTTGTAGACCACGAGCCTTTAAATTCTGTAGAAAGTCTTTCCAGTTATAGTAGCTTTCACGGTTCCCCAAGTGCAGGCCTAGGACATCTCGGTGCCCATCTTCTCTAAGCCCAATTGCAATCAGTACTGCAGTAGAATTAACCTTGCCTTCGATTCTGATCTTGGTATAGATCGCATCCAACCAGATGTATGCGTAACGCTGATGTCACTATAAAGGGGAATTGCTTTGCAACTACTATAGAAAGAGCTTCGCGGAGCGGCAAACCTTTTTTTACTTGACAGTATGTCAATTCTTTTTACAGTTGCACTGTCAACAAACTGATTCAGGAGTAGAGATAATGCCTGAAAAGCTATATCAACAGATGCACGAATTTGTTTCCGAGCGCTTTAATTTGTCGCGCGTGCTGGAGCCGATCCAAGACAGTAGTCACAGTCACTTATTGGAGATCACCGGCAAATCAGGTTCCGGCAAATCCTATCTCATTACGCCCATAATATCCGCTTTGCAAGAGAAGTATGCCCAAATCGAGTATTTCAGCCCACATCCCTTGTATTTCAACCATTTTACCGAGTTGGTAAGGATCTTGACGGGCCTGGATGAAGCGGCACAAATGGAGCTGTTTAATGAGCATTTTGCCAAGTACCGCACGGGCAAGAAGTATGATTTCTTCTATTACTTTACGGAGCAATTGCTGAAGCGTGATTTATTGAAGCCCAGAGTGCTGATCGTGGACGATAGTGACGTCTTGGATGCATACAGTAGAGATTTCTTGCAGTATCTGGTGCAATACGCCGCTGATACGGGGATTCAGATCATTGCTCTGTCGCAGAAGCGTTTGTTTCCATTTTCAGTGGAAGAAAACCTGCCCACTTTGGGAGCAGAAGATCTGCAAAAGCTGCTTAGCAACATATTCCCGGACGCGGGTCTGAGCTACATCTCCGAAGGCGAGATCTTACACAAGATTTCCGGGGGTAATCTGATGATCCTGGAGCGCATCTTTTCGGAGATGAGAGAACACCAGCCCAAGGGTGGATTTGATCTGAGTCCGTATCTGGAAAAGACTTACGACCCACATGAGGTATACTATCAGAGTCTGGCCGATCTCAATAACAGCCAGATGGAGTTATTGACTGCCGCTTATGCCATGGACGGCATGGAATTGAGTGACATCACTGAAGCCTTGGGACGCAAAGGGATCAAGAACGATAGCAAGGCTTTGGTGGAACGCGGTTTGTTGGCCATAGTAGAAGATTCTTGCGTGGTTCAAAAAAAACGCGCTTTCGGTTTGTGGCTTGAAGAAAACCCGGGCTCATCAAACGCTTTGCTAAAGAAGATAAGCGTCTTTCTGAAAAAGCACGATGAGTTAACGCAGGTGATACTGCGTCTTGCCATCCATCAAGAGGCTTACAACGAGCAGTTATTCAATGAGATGCTGCAGCTATTTATGCTGATCTCAGACGGTGATAGCTGCATCAGTATCTACGACTATCTGCTCTCGATCAGCAAGAACGCAAAGGAAAAGCTGCAATACACGGCAAAGCTGGCTGCCTGTTATTCGGACCTGAGCCAAAAGGACAAGGCGATAGACTACTACAGGCAATGCCTTCACATCTGCACTGAAAACAACTTCCCCGCCGAGGAGATTGTATACAATCTTTCAAACACACTGTTTGCAGTGAATTCGAACAGTTTTGCACTGGAGATAATCAAGAAATACTCCCCTGCCACCATCGAGGCTTATTGGAAATCCAGAATTCTTTTGCTGAAAGGCGATATCCTGGCAGAAAGTGAAGATTTTAACGAGGCTTTTGAGACTCTGGACAATGTGTTGCAATCCATGATCAACATCGAAGATCAGCATCACCGCTATCTGATCCAGGCCGAAGCCAAAAAGATAAAGGGCAAGATCCACTATTACATCAATGAATGGGATCAAGCTGAAGAAGCTTTCAAAGAATCTGAAACCATGTATGGGCTGGCCGATGATCACACAGGACTGGCGGCGATCTATAACAATCTAGGTGTTTTGTATATGTTTCAGGGCGATTGGGAGCAAAGCGAGACCTACTTTCTGAAAAGTCTGGCCCTGGAAAAAGACTACTTCAACCTCAATGGAATCTCGGTATGTTTCAACAATCTGGGTGGTTTGATGGACGATAAAGGCGATGCCGCCCGTTCATTGTACTACTTGGAGGAAGCTCTCAAGATTCAGCGCTTGCTTTCGGAACCCTACAATATCACGAATATATACAATAACATCGGCGTTACAATGATGGATCACGGGGATTTTGAGCGGGCTGAAGACGCTCTGCGGAAATCCCTGGAAACTGCCGTTGAATTCAATTTCTTCCGCAATACCGTAGCGTCCCTGAACAACTTGGGCGCCCTCAGCTTCAAAAAGGGAGATTGGAAAGGATCCATCAGCTATTATGAAAAAGCCATCAAGCTTAGCGAGGAAAACAGCTTTAGTGAAGGACTCTTGCGCTCGTTTAACAACCTGGGAGAAGTGTATGAGAAAAGCAATGAGCTGAATCTGGCTTACGATCTCTATTTCAAGGGATTGGAGCTGTTGCCCGGAGTGAGCGATGAATACATCAAGGCAGAGCTTTACGGCAATCTGGGTTCTGTGCTCACAAAATTGCACAAATTTAAAGACGCGTATCGTTACCTGATGGAGAGTTTCGATTTCTTCAAGGCTCTGGGCGCTAGGGACAAGATCATAGAAGGCTGTCAAAACCAGGCCTATTACTTCATTATGACTCACAACGCTGAGAGCGCAGATTATTTCCTGAATGAAGCCTTCCGCCTGGCTACTGAACAGCAGAACGAATTTGAGATGGGCTGGACCCACTACCTGCGCGCACTGCTGGAGCGTAAGAACCCACAGAGTGCCAGAACGCATCTGGATGAGGCAATCAAGTTCTTTGTGGCCACAAACAGTTACTACGAGCTGTCTCTGGCAAATTACGAGCTGGCTGGAGTGCTGTTGGACCTGGAAGAATGGGAACAGGCCTTGCAGATTTTGAAGAACAACAAGAAAGTGATTCAGCAATATGGCTCCATCAAGCTTTTGGAACAGAACGATATACTGATGCAGCGGATATCCCGGGAATATTCCTCGCAAATGCAGGAAGTACAATTTGAAGAAAACCTGCTCAATCAATTCTATGAAATCACCCAGAAGCTGAATACAATAACAGATCTGGATCTGATTATCGATCAATCCCTGACAAGCCTGATCGATATCTCAGAGGCAGACGGCGGCATTCTGTGCTTGCAAAACAGTGCCAATCTGCCTGATGCTTGGGAATATAAGATTTTCAGAAATTTCTCTGCCGAAGACAAGGATTTTGACGTCTTTATGAATCTGTGCGCGAAGGTTCACCGCGAAAACAAGGTGGAGAATTTTAAACAACCACATTTTGCCTCTGCCTACAACAACATATTGCTGTTACCTCTATCCATCAGAAAAAACAACTTGGGCGTGGTGCTGCTCTTTTGTAAAAGCGGATCGCACTATTTCAGTGAGCGCATCATAAACCTGTTGAACGCGCTTTCGAACCAGATAATCGTAATCATTGAAAACATCCGCAGCGCAAACTTGGAAAAAACCCATGCCATCATCCGAGAACAGCTTCACGAAGGCAATCTCTATGCAAATATAATAGGTAAAAGCCCGGAGATGATGAAGATCTTTGAGATCATCGAAAAGGTGAAAGATACGCCTACAACGGTGCTTTTGGAGGGTGATAGCGGAACAGGTAAGGAATTGATTGCCAGAGCCTTGCACTACAGCAGCAATCGTGCCGGCAAGGCATTTGTGGCCCAATATTGTGGCGCTCTGCCCGAGACTCTTTTGGAAAGCGAGCTGTTCGGCCATGTGAAAGGCAGCTTCACCGGTGCAGCCTACGATAAGAAAGGCCTCTTTGAGATCGCTGATGGAGGTACCTTCTTCCTAGACGAGATAGCAGACATAAGCCAGTCAACTCAAGCCAAGCTTTTGCGCTTTTTGCAGGAAGGTGAGGTGAAACGGGTCGGCGCTACCAAGACCGAGAAAGTGAATGTGCGGGTATTGTGTGCCACCAATGTCCCGCTATTGGAAAAAGTGAATAATGGCGATTTTCGTTTGGATCTATACTATCGTCTGAACGTGATCCGCATACAAGTACCACCGCTCAAAAACAGGCCGGGAGACGTTCCACTTTTGGCTATTCACTTTTTGGATAAATACAACAAACGCATTGGAAAGAATGTATCGGGCTTCACCGAAGAAGCTATGAAAATCCTTGAGAACTACGATTTTCCGGGGAATGTGCGGCAATTGGAAAATGAAATTGAGCGTGCTGTAACTCTGGTGGAAGATAATACCTTCATCCATGCCTCGGATTTCTCGGAAGAAGTGCATCGACACTATGAGCACAGCCAGACCATCGACCTTCTGAGCACGAAGCAAAACTTGAAGGAAGCAGTCGAAGAGCTGGAACGGAAAATGATCTCTGCGTGCATGGATAAATACGATTGGAACCAAACTCAAGCTGCTCGGGAACTGGGGCTTTCACGTCAGGGACTCATCAAAAAGCTGCAACGCTATAATCTATTTAGGGATGAGGGATGAAGTTTTCTGACTCGTTGAATTTTACTGCACTGGACATAGAGACTACCGGGCTGTCCGAACGCAAAGACGAAATCATTCAGATAGCCGCGGTCCGCTTTCGCAGGGGCAAGGTGGTGGAAGTCTTTGATAGCTTTGTGAAGCCTACGATTGCTCTGCCCAAATTTATCATGTTCCTCACTCATATCCAGCCGGAAGACGTGAAAGACGCACCGGACGTAGCTGAGGTATTGGCAAAACTAAAGAAATTTTTAGGCTCAGACACCCTGGTGGGGCACAATGTGTCCTTCGATCTGGGCTTCATCAACTACAACTACGGAAAAATCGGAGATTTTCCCCTGGAAAATACTGCTTGGGATACAGTGGAATTAAGCAGAACCTATCTCCCTTTTGGCGCAAATCACAAGCTGGGCACGATGGTAAAACAGTTTGGCATCACTTTGGAAAACGCGCACAGGGCAGATGCAGATGCCAAAGCTACCGGAGAATTGCTGATGGCTTTGGGAGATTTTGCCTGCGAGAATTTCAGCATGATCGTGAACGCGAGACTGCATTCCTTTGCCAAAATGGCACAGATCCAAAGCACGGGTTTCTTTGAGGAGATAGTTCGCTTCCAGCGACAATCGGCAATCTCAACTCCTCCTTCGTCCACAAAGAAGAGTCCCTATTATAATGTGATCGACAACAGTTTGCCGGCTGCAGCAAATCCTCAGATCGATGCGGTGTTTTCCGAGGACGGCATCTTTGCCCACAAATTCCCCAATTTCGAATTTCGCCGGGGTCAGGTACAGATGGCTCAAGCGGTATCAGATGCATTTAACAACGAGGATCATCTGGTGGTGGAAGCCGGAACGGGAGTGGGAAAATCCTTCGCCTATCTGGTTCCCGCGCTGGAATTTGCCCATCGCAGTAAAGCCAAGGTGGTGGTATCTACAAATACCAAGAACCTGCAAGAACAGCTTTTTTACAAGGATCTGCCGCAATTGGCAAAAATTCTACCAGTGCCATTCAAAGCCGTACTCATCAAAGGACGGGAGAATTATATTTGCGAACGGCGCTGGGAAGAGCTGATCAATCAAAGCAGCAGAGAGCTAAGCTCTTGGGACGCTCAGGCTCTTTTGTATCTTTATATCTGGAAGTTGCAGACTGTTACCGGAGATATCTCGGAAAATTCCTCCTTTGACCGGGGACGTTTCAACGTCACCTGGCGCAAGATCTGCTCGGACAGATACTTGTGCGGCAATAGAAGATGCCAGCACTATCGTAATTGTCACATTATGATATTGCGACGGGAGATCGAGAATGCATCCGTGGTGGTGGCAAATCACGCGCTGCTACTGGCAGATATGCGGATGGAAAACAGTAGTCTGGGTGAATATCGCTATTTGGTGATCGACGAAGCGCACAATCTGATGTCTTCTGCCTCCAAACATCTCGGTTCATCAATGTCTTACGCGGATGTTATCATCCTGCTAAATCAAATCGCCGGAACGTCACGACGTCATAGCGGCAGTTTTCTGGGGGGTCTGGAAAAGGCACTGATCAAGAGTCCCCTGCCCGATGCCAAAAAAGACCAGTGTATATCAGTGGCAAAGCATTTGGAAGATGTAATCGAAGAAGCTCGCAAACCTTCTATGGATATCTTTAATCTGGCTTCAACAATGTGCACTGCGGCAGATTCTTACAACAAACTGCGCATCAAAAACAAAGCTGAAGCCAAAGACTTGTTTGGGCTTCTCAGCAAGTTCGTCTTGCTGTTCAAAGAGATATTGAAAGCTGCTAAGGCCCTGGAAAATGTAATCAATGCGCTTGAAAGTAAGCAGGTAGCTTCTTACGATCAACTTATGGAGTCCATCACGGCCTTTGTGATGCGGCTATCGGAGATGGAAGAGGTCTTGCTGTATTTCTCCGAACCGGACCTGGACAATTTTGCCCTATGGATAGAGAACAATCCGCGTCCGGATCGTAATGTGCCTGCCGCGATCCTGAATTACGCTCCCATCGAGGTAAACACATTCTTGAAACGCTTGCTCTATACTCAAGTGCCTTCCATCGTGTTTACTTCCGCCACTCTGGCCCTGAGGGGATCATTCCGATATTTCCTCAATCAATCCGGTTTGACCCTTTTGGAAGATAAAAATGTGATAGAGCGGATTGTGGATTCTCCTTTTGATTATGACAAGCAGTCAAAATTGCTGATCTCCAGCTTTTTGCCGGAGCCCAAAGACAAGTTTTTTCAGCCTCAGGCGATGTCTTGCTTGAAGCAGATCTTTCAGACGGTGGATGTGGGGACGATGGCGCTTTTCACCGCGTATCGGGATCTGGATATGGCCTATAACGAGGTCGCGGATCATATGTACTACAGCCAAAGACCGCTTTTCGCACAGGGAAAAGTGGCTAGCCGCAGCAGCATACTGGAAGAGTTTAAAAAGGCACAAAATGCAGTACTGCTGGGTACTTCCTCTTTTTGGGAAGGTGTGGACGTTCAGGGAGAATCGCTATCACTTTTGATTTTGTACAAGATCCCCTTCCAAGTGCCGTCTGAGCCTTTGGTGGAGGCTTATATCGACAAGCTGGAGCGCGAAGACAAAGACTCCTTCATGCATTATATGTTGCCAAACGCTCTACTCAAAATCCGCCAGGGCTTTGGTCGGTTGATTCGCTCAAAGAATGATCGAGGCATAGTATTGATCCTGGACAGCAGAGTCAGCCGCAAGCGCTACGGCACATATTTCAAGGAAATCCTGCCCGGTAAACACCTGGAACTCAAAGATGAACTACAGCTTATGGACGAAATAACGAGGTTCTTTAGCAAGATATGAAACAGATAATAGATAGGTTTTTGCGGCTATCCGAACAGGGAAAACTGCTGTTTGACGAACCGCTGGCACCATATAGCAGTTTTAAGATCGGTGGACCGGCAGATGTGCTGGCAAAACCGGATACTCAAAAGGACCTGATCGACCTGCTGATATATGCCATCAAACGCGAGATACCCTGGTTCATATTGGGCAAAGGCAGCAATCTCTTAATAGGGGATAAGGGCATTCGGGGTTTAGTGATCAGTATGGAAGGCTTCAACAAGATCACGCGCGACGAGAACTATGTATCCGCCTTCGCGGGACAAAGCCTGAAGGAGCTTTGCCGCTTCTGTATGGAAGAAGGGCTTTCCGGACTGGAATTTGCCTGTGGAATACCTGGATCTGTGGGCGGCGCAGTGTTCATGAATGCCGGTGCCTACGAAGGCGAGATCAAAGATGTGCTGTATTGCAGCAAATGCCTTACGCCTACTCTGAAAAGCCTTCAAAGTACAAATCCCATTTTGCATCTGAAAAAAGAAGCTCATATGTTCAGTTATCGTCACAGTGCCCTGCAAGACAGGGGTTTGATCCACCTCAGTTCAGTGTTTAAATTGAGTCCCGCTCCCCGTGTAGATATACTGAAACGTATGGAAGAGCTGGATCAAATGCGCAACGATAAACAACCAATGGATATGCCCAGTGCCGGCTCAGTTTTCAAGCGACCTCCAGGTCATTTCACCGGAAAACTGGTGGACGATTGCGGATTGCGCGGCTTCAGAATTGGTGGTGCATCGATTTCCAACAAGCATTGTGGCTTCATCGTAAACCTGGGAGGGGCCACTGCCAAAGATGTGAAAGACTTGATCGAACACGTGCAGAGCACTGTTTATGAACGTTTTAAAGTACATCTGGAAACCGAGATCCGTCAGGTTGGCGAGATGTGAAAAAGTCTTTGCTCCCACTGGGATTTCTGCTGATACTGCTAGCAATCTGGCATATTATCAGCTCCAAAGCAGTTATCGCATTTTGGATCATTCCAAATCCCAAAGCGGTAATGGAGGTTTTCACCCAAAGCCATGAACTGATCTGGCATCATCTGAAACCCACACTTACTGCGGCAATATCCGGCTTGCTTATCAGCATTGTGATAGGCTCGCTTACTGCAATTCTGATGGATGTCTCAAAGCTGTTTAAACAGATTATCTATCCATATCTGGTCGTATCTCAGACAGTGCCGATCATCGCGGTGGCACCACTTATCATCATCTGGTTCGGTTATGGCATTTCCGCCAAGGTATTCACTGTGGTATTAGTCTGTTTTTTCCCCATTGCCCTAGGTATGTTTGAGGGATTTCAACAGGTTACAGTGGATCAATTGCGCTTGATGAAAGCCCTGGGAGCGTCGAGATACAAGTGCTTTCGCTATCTCAAGCTTCCGGCGGGATTACCGGGCTTTTTTACAGGACTGAAGCTGGCTGCCACCTACAGTGTGATGGGCGCAGTGATCGGTGAATGGCTGGGGGGCAAAGCTGGATTGGGCATATACATGACCAGGGCTACAAAGTCCTTTCACACGGCTCATGTATTTGCGGTGATCATCGTAATCATCTTGCTATCAATGACTTTGTTTGGCATTGTGGCCTTGCTGGATCGCTTCTTTTTGCGCTGGCGCTATCAGCACATGGATGAATATGTAGAGCCCAAAAGAACTCAAGCATGATGTGTCTTTGCTATTTTTGATGGAATATTCTCAAGGCCCTACCTTTGTCTTTCAGCCATGCTCTGTGCTCCTTGTACTGCGCATCCAGTTTCTGTAATAGCGCGTAGAAATCCTTAGAATGATTCATGTGCCGCAGGTGGCACAGTTCATGTAGGATGATGTAATCCTGAATGGCTTTGGGTGCCATAATCAAGTAATTGCTTAGAGTTACATTCCCCTTCACAGAGCATGATCCCCATTTTGAGCTAACCCAGCGCAGATTTATGCGGTTAACCCTGAAGTTATGCTGCATAGCCAGATACCGGCATCTTACGCGTAAGTATTCGGCTTTGTGGGAAAAGAAACACTTCAGCAAGGATTCCACCTCATTTTGAAGATCCTTTGCTATATACAGAGTGTTCTCATCCGGATTAAAGTGAAACGCAATGCTGTCCATAGTCTTGTAGCGGAGGATAATCTCAGCGCCCATTAGAAAGAGTTTTATGCCATCCGCAAAGCCACGAACAGGAGAATCCAGATAGTAGCTTTCAAAGAGTTTATGGACTTTATCCCAGTTGCGAGATATATCTTCCCTGATGTAATCCATGGATGTACCGTGTGGCGCTTTTACGGCAAGTGTATTGTGATCCTTCACGGAGTAGCAGAGGGAACCACGCCTGCTTGTATATTTCAGCTCTAGCTTTAGTTCTTCAATGTTCATATGCTTGCAACAGAGGTAACAATCTGGCAACGATATCGGCTCGAACTTTGCGAAAGCCCTGCATGGCTTCTTCAAAATCCAGTGCGCCGTATCTTACCGGATCTTCGAAGCTCATGTGAACGCGGGGGATCGGTTTATGGAATACAGGGCAGTTTTCTTTGGCGCTGTCGCACACTGTAACCACCAGATCCAGATCCTCAGAATCCCAAAACTCCGAGATGGACTTGCTGCGCAGACCTTGCACCTCTGTGCCCAATTCCTGCAATGCTTTGATGGCATAAGGATGCACGTGTGAGGGATGAGTCCCCGCCGAAAAGGCCTGCCATTGCTTCTTCAAAAAATGGTTTATAATAGCTTCTGCCATTATGCTGCGGCAGGAATTTCCCGTACAGATTATCAGTACTTTCTTCATAGATTCCAAGCTCATCTGCTGCAATAAACAGTCAAGTACTATGTGTTATACGCTTTTTTATTTGATTAGGCATTGCCCGGGCAATCTACTGAAGTCCCATACAATAATGAGTGAAGGAATGGGTCATTCACTTAAACCGCGATATTAGAGGATCCGGGCAAAAAAAAGCCCGGGCTGCAAAATCCCGGGCTATAATGAGTGATGGATGTTTATTTAACTCTGATGATACGCTTGATGCTGTGCTGATTGTCTTTTGTAGCGCGGACAAAGTAGATGCCGTTTGCCACAGCTCTGCCATGGTTGTCTTTGGCAT
>ENA-UOOM01002062-UOOM01002062.1-fermentation-metagenome-genome-assembly--contig:-NODE-2062-length-17401-cov-4.574888_pt1 | contig 17401 bp, 15 predicted proteins | sample MGYA00245781_ERZ724031 | MGnify/ENA primary metagenome ERZ724031 (study PRJEB28704, sample SAMN03018317) | fermentation metagenome | biome: anthropogenic terrestrial biome; feature: soil; material... | reverse complement strand
GGAGTTCAGACGTGTGCTCTTCCGATCTTTCTTCCTGTAGTATTTTATCGAGCTTATTCACCATAATAATCACCTCCAAATGACTCTTTCAATATCTTTATTCCTACATTTATTCTAGATTTTACTGTCCCAAGTGGTATTTTTAATAATTGAGATATTGTCTTATAATCTAAATCAAGAAAATACCTAAGTCGTATTACCTCTTGATGCTTATAGCTTAATTTATTTAAATACATTTCTAAGTCCAATCTATTTTCACTATTATACGCGTCAATTGTTTCAGCTTTTATTTCTTCTATAGAGATGACCTTTCTATTTTTCTTGTGTCTTCGTTTTACAATATTGACTAGAATCGTTTTACTCCATGTATAAAAAGAGTCATTGTTTTTTAATTGGTCTATTTTTTGATAAACAAGCAAAATCATCTCCTGCATTGCATCCATTGCATCCTCTTTATTTTGAGTATATACATAAGCTAATCTGTAATATGAATCTTTTTGTACCATAATCAATTGAACTAGTGCATCTTTGTTTCCTTCCTTTGCTTGCCCTACAAGTCCATTAATATCCACCTTATCACCACCTTACATACCTTAGAGCTTTCGCCCATCAAAAAAGTTCATTTTTTATTTCCCATTATCTTTTATGATTTTTTTAGCCTGAATAACAAATACTACTTAATGTACAAAAGAATACAAATTTTTAAAAGATTCATGTACTTGAAATGGAGGTGATATTCATAAAAATCCTATTGATCTTAATTGCATCATCTTTAGTATTCATCATCATCTTGCTATTCAAAATCGTATTGCATATTAGATTAAAATATCACTCAAATGAAAGCAATATTAATATAGATTTAGTTTGGTTGGAACCTTTTTTCAAAGCTTTTATTACCATTGAAGACCTAGATATTTACTTAAAACTGTATCTATTTAATAAACTAAATCAAGGTCTTATTGGAAAACCAATTGTTCACGAAAATAAAACCTTTATGCCTATTGTTTCGGTCACCCTTGGATATGGTAGTGGTAACATCGCTAGTAAGACTCAGCCTATACCTTCATCTGTATCAGGAAAAATGTCAGGTGGTGCTCTCGGTTTAGGAGCAAAACTTTGCACTGATGCCGTTCTTATGATTGATAAAGACAAGGTATCTATGATTCCAGTAAATAGTGCCTCTACAAGTCAACTTATGGATAAAATTCCACAAATGGTTTCAAGCATGGGCCAAGGAAAACAAGGTCAACAGGCCCAACAAGGACAGCAACCACAGCAAGGACAGTCTAGCCAAAATCAGGGACAAAACACCCAAAAATAAAGATACAATTTATACCTATTCATTTAGGCAAAAGAAAGGGGCTATTACTCGATAGCCCCTTTAAAAATTTGATTATTTATTTTTATTTTTGTGATACATGTCTCGCCGCTATATAACCGTAAGCTATGGCTGGTCCAATAGTACCACCACCACCCCAATATGCATTTGCACTTGGCGCTGCTATACAGTTGCCTGCTCCATAAAGTCCTTCAATAGGTTCATTGTTCCAGTCAAGAACTTGAGCATTCGCATTTACTACAGGGCCTCCATTCGTGTCGAGTGTACTAGAGCCCAGAATTGCTGCAAAATAAGGCCCTTCCTCTGAAAGAGGATACATAGTGTAATTTTTATTCATGTCTTCAGGCCAGTTTACACCTGGTTTTGTAGGCTTGATAGAGCCCCATTCTCGGTCGTAATCATAATCTCCTCGGTGAAAATCAAGATCCTTACCTGTCCTTGCAAATTCATTAAAGCGCGAGAAGGTTTCCTTTAATCCTTCCCCAAAGGTCTCATCCAATCTGAAACTTCCTATATTAGGTGCCAAGTTTTCCACACGTTCTCTGATTTTCCGTGCAAGATCCTCTAAAGTGTCTCCCTCTATAAGATACTTTAAGTCTATTCCAGAGCTAACATAAGGTGGAAAACCTTCCCATAGTTCCACAGCTCTCTTATCAGCAATAAGAAACAAAAGTTGGTTCGTCCACTCAGCTTTGTTTTGATCCCAAGCAAAATGCACCATTCCACGGTCATTGTAATTTCTCTTTTCGTTGACAACTCGCTTTCCATATTTGTTTACTTCAAAAACGCTGTCACCAGCAATAAAAAAACAGTTGTTGGCTGCATTGGGATTATCCAGCTTATTTTCTAGCAAACATTGTGCTCGAAAGGCGCCTTGCATATTGCCAATTTTAGCTCCAACTTGAGAGGCCATGGGTACAAAATCACCTGTACATTCTGGAGCAGCACATCCACCATAGATAGGACCACGCTGAAAATTGCGCATCATATCGTCATTATGTGTGTATCCACCTGTACCAAAAATGACTGCTTTTCTAGCTTTGTACGTCTTTATTTCTTTGCCTGCTTTCACTTCGACGCCATAGACAACGCCATCATGATTTCTGCGAATTTTGGTAACTTCATGATGAGTGTTTACAGGTATCCCATGTCCCTTGGCATATTTTTTAAATCTCTCAATAAGCACAACGCCAAAACCCATATTGCCTTCATCGTTCTTCGGATACAAAATTCTTCCACGAATTCCCTTGTTCTCAGGTAAATTGCTTTGGTAATCAACAGGATTCTTACCTAGCCAGTTTATTTCTTCTGTAGACTCAAATACGCCTAGTCTCTCTAAGAACTCGATGGCAGTATTTCCATTTTCACAAAACGCTTCTATTAAACTATACTTATGCTCAGGTAGACCATGATATTTAGCATTCTCATTATAAAGCTCAGGATAGGACTGACGGCACATATAACGGATTGCATCTTCTTTATTATCCTTTATTCCCTTAGCTTTTTGATGACGGTTCATAGGGGTCCAGAAACCACCACCTGAACGCCTCGTCGTCCCACCGATAATACCGCTTTTTTCTAACATGATAACGGAATTCCCCTCATTTGCTGCTGTTATTGCTGCTGCAAATGCTGCCGCACCAGTTCCTACAACTAATACATCTGCTTCCGTTTCATCTGTCGTATTGGGTTTATTGGGATCTGGAATGGGTTTGGGATTCGTCAAGTCAACAAAAATGTCTTGTGGTGCCCAGCAACGAGGGCAAAGAAGAGGAGGCTCATCTCCTTCGTAAATATACAAACAGACAGTGCATTGCCAAAGTTTTTTTCCATTAGGGCCATAAGCATTAAGCTTCTCATATCTTTCTGTATTTTCCGTTTCAACCTCTTCAAACATATCTGATTTTGCGCCACAAACTGGGCATTCTTCAGGGGGCTCTGCTCCTTCGTGTATATAACCACATACTTTACAACGCCACCTAGGTGACTTCTTTTCACTTTGAATATCTTGAGCTTTTTCCATTAATTCAAATTGATTTGCTAACGCTCCACAGATAGGGCATTCTTCAGGAGGATTATCTCCTACATGTACATAACCGCATACTAAGCACTTCCATTGTTTCATGGTGTAACTCCTCTCCATTCTGTAATATAATATACGATAATAAACTTACCTATTATTCTAGACATTTGCACAAGCTATATGGCCAGTATAGATACTTCATACAAATTATCTACTATATATGTACATACCCATATTTATTCTAAAATACTCAATTAACTTTAATTAATAAAACTCTACTCCTCTTTCTATACAAAAAAAATGACCGCATTTTGGCGTTTAGCTACTAACTATTAGCATTCGGTCCTACAAGTCAAAATTTAACTGCATATAAAGATAACTTAAATAGTGGTTAAGTCTAAAAGTAGAATTCTCTTACTAAATAAAACAATACCACAACCATTAAAAATTGTGATATTGTTTATAATTATTATAGATTATCTAAACAAGTAGTAAACCTTCATTGTCTAGTATCTTTATCTTTCTTCCCTTTTGCTTAATATACCTTAGTTCTTCAAACTCTGTTAGCTTTCTGCTAATGGTCTCTGGAGTCGTTCCTAAATAAGATGCTAAATCTTTTTTACTCATAGGTAAAGCGAATTCAGTCCCTTCCTGTTGATCTTCTACGCATTCCATTAAAAACTGAGCGATTCTTGTATCCACTTTTTCTGTAGAAATTCGAGTAGTTTGTTTTTCGGAATCCTCTAAACGCTTTGAAAATTCCGATAATAGCTTTAATGAAATAGAAGGAAACTTTCGTAAAAGTTCTTGTAAATCTGTCCGAGTAATCATACAAACTTCCGTGTCCTTCATAGCTTCAGCATATGATTCGTGAATGGATTCACTAAACACTGCTAACTCTCCTGTAAAATCTCCTGCAGTTAAAATGCGCACCAGTTGCTCTTTTCCCATTTCGGATAAGCGGTAAATCTTAATTTTACCTTTACTTACGATGTAAAGGGAATCGGATTTATCTCCCGGTTTATAGATGATTTCACCTTTTTTATATGAGTTTGAGCGAATCACCTTTGAGATTACGTTCATTTGTTCTCCATCTAAATGATTGAAAATAGGAACTAAAGAAACACAAGATTCGTGCATCTCCCCTCCATTACAATGGTGATTGCAATTTGACGATTCTTTTTTTTCTGAGTGGCAAGAAACACTTTCCTTTTTTTGCATTATATCCTCCTTCCCTTTACTCTCATTCTACTTTAAAGAAAGATTTTTTCCAAATTCTTTTTATATACTAGGATTCAATTTCTCTTGTCTCTTAATACAAATAAATTAAGTATCACTCCCACCTCTAAATTCCACTAAAAAATATATGTATAGCTATATTCTTATATATTTTCTGGATACCTTTCTTTTGTCACATATACAGTTCTTTTTATTAACTTCCTTAACACTTCAATATTGATATCCGATAATTTATTGACATACACACACGCTTTCCCAGCAGTAAACTTACCTAGATCTTTTATTTGCTCTTCAATCTCTTCATCTTCTAGTGCTAAATACAAACTAAACTTTGCTTTACGTGGTGAAAATCCTACTAACATGGCATCCCCCTCATGTCCTGAAGTATATTTATAGTGGTATGACCCAAATCCGATCATACTATCGCCCCACATTTTGGCCTCTAATCCTGTAGCTTCTGTAAATATGTCTAGTAATCTATACGCATCTTCTCTCTTTTTTGCATTTTCAACCTTTTCTATAAATTCTTTGACATTATTGTCATTTTCTTTTGTTTTAAGTTTATACATATCAAAATCCCACCTTTCATACATATATATAGGATAATATTGCAAAATTCAAACACCTTTATAATCTCATTCTATTATTCACCTTCAGATCTTTGAGTATAGGTCTATTAAGTTAAAAATAATCTTTTACTGGAACTTATTTATTTTACTGTAGTGGATAATTAAGCATCTTAAGGATGCTTAATTTATTTTTTTAAAAATCATTTAATTTTCTTAGAATGATCGATATACACTCCCTTAACGAAAAACAAACCTCTCTTAGCATTCTAGAATAATTTATCATCCATTGTATTAAAATACACAAATTGATATAATAATGTAAAATATTAAAAGATTTCAATAACGGTCTCACTAATATTAAAGGAGAATTGTCATGAAAAAAAAGCTACTTATTTTTGTAATTCTAATTGTCATCGCAATTGTCTTATACGTAAACTATTCGAAAAAATACACTGGTGAACCTGATCGAACGGGTTCCTGGTCACAAATCAATCAGATTGTCAAAAGAGATCAAAACTGGCGTCAATTCGTAGACAATAGCTCGTTTCAATTAGGAGAAAGAAAGGTAAAAGGAAGTTGGAGCACAAATGATGAGGAAGAAAAATACTACGAAATAAAGTATGGAACGTATCCTAGTTTAGATGGTTCAACTGTTGCTGTTCCTATGGCAATCGAATTTGCGAGACAGCACTTAGGTTTGTCTGATCAAGACGCAAATGATTTTGTGGCCTTTAATACAACCCACATAGCCTACGAAAATTTAATTTTATCTACGCCAAATCATTTAGGCATGATTCGTTCTACGAATACATTTATGGAAGAAAATCACCCTGTAGATTTGATTTTGGCTACAGAACCTTCTCAGGATGAATTACAACTCGCCCAAGAAAACAATATCCAATTGATTACTCGCCCTATATGTTATGATGCTTTTGTTTTTATTACTCATAAGGATAATCCTATAGAAAGTTTGACTGTAGAACAAATTCAAGGCATCTATTCTGGTGAGATTACCAACTGGAGTCAAGTAGGCGGTAATGACGAAAAAATTGCTGCTTATCAAAGAGAGCAAAACTCTGGGAGCCAAACGGCCATGGAAAATCTAGTCATGAAAGGAAAAACAATGCTCCCACCTAATAAAATTAAAGTGATCCAAGGGATGGGAGAATTAGTAGAAGTCGTTGGAGAATATGAAAACAACAAATCAAGTATTGGGTATACTTATCAGTATTATATTAATACTTTGTACAAAAATGAGGATATCAAAGTATTAAAAATAAACAATATTTCTTCCCAATCAGATAATCTAAAAAATGGTTCTTACCCCTTTACTACCAATTATTATGGTGTTATAAGAAGTGACGATAAAGAGGGTACAGCAGGACAATTCTTAGAATGGATACTCAGTGAAGAAGGTCAAAGATCCATCGAACAAGCAGGCTATATTCCTATGAGATGATTTATAAAAGATAGCTTTATTCGCTCCATTCTTCTCATTATTCATGTAATGTACTACTAAATTAAAAGGGTACTTTTAGCTGATTGAAATGTACCAAAAAGCATATACTATTGTAGACGCTCATAAATAGCAAAAGAGATTGCTTAATCGTTTATAATAGAAGGAGTCCTGAATATGCTAAACGAAAAATTACTAGAGGTCCTATCTCACCCATCTGACGGCATAGTGGCTATTGTTACACAGGGTAAAGATGAACCTCATGTGGTAAATACATGGAACAGCTATATCTATGTAACCGAAGACGATAAACTCTTAATTCCCTCTGCTGGGATGTCTAAAACCGAAAAGAATATTGAAGCAAATTCTAAAATCAAATTAACTATTGGAAGTCGAGAAGTTCAAGGAAAAATGTACAAAGGCACAGGTTTTTTAATTACTGGAACTGGAAATTTTATAAAGAGCGGTGCTAATTTTGATCTGACGAAAGAAAAATTTGAATGGGCAAGAGCTGCTTTAGAAATAACTGTTGAAAGTACTACTCAAACCATCTAAAGAATTTCAAAGTGTAAGATTAAAACACCTCGCTTTTAAGGCGAGGTATTTGCTTTTAAAAGGAATTACTACATAGATTTGTTTTTGTCGATGAACATGTTTTGTTTATTTCTTCTACTGATAATTTCCCTTCTCTTTGAAGAATAATATTGTAGCAACCATATTCCTGTGGAATAGTAAAGAGTTGTTCTAAGGGGATATTTAATATATTGCATAAGATCATGCGATTTACACCTGCATGGGCTACAATTAGAAGATTACCTTGGGTACTTGATATGATTTCATTAAAAGCTTTCATGACTCTACTGCTGCATTCTAAAAAACTTTCTCCACCTGGTATACAGTAATTGATAATATCCTTTCCCCGTTTGTCAAATTCTTGTGGATAGTTCTTTTTTACTTCTTCAAAACATAAACCTTCCCAATCGCCTAAATGAATTTCATTGAGATTTTTTACAATGATAGGTTTCATATTATGGCCTTCTGCGATGATTTTAGCCGTGGTCTTTGTTCTTAATAAATCACTACAATAAATCTTGGTAAAGAGCATGTCTTTAAAAATAAGAGCTAGTCTTTCTGCTTGATTTATCCCCTTTTCATTTAATTTTATATCTAGTTGGCCTATGTATGTTTTTTTATCCTGTAAAATATTTAAAGCCCCATGTCTAGCAAGGTAAACTCTTCTTTCCATATGAAATTTCTCCTTCACAGATTCTAACCCCTCAAATCCTTTACCTTCCTTTTGTGCATACCATCAGACTGGTCAAGGCTTATAAATTTATTCTTAATATCTAAAACAAGTTTTTTCTTTTCAATCCGTTCTCCAAAGGTTGCTGAAGATAACAGTTTATTAGAAATCGCATTGTTTAAGCAGTCGCCTGTAGAAAATGGGGAACTTATATTAATGCTTAAGCACTCTTTGTTTCCTAATTTTGTTAAATAAGCATCGTAATTAATAACCTCTTCAATAGAAAACAAAATTTCATCTAGTTGAGTAATCGTCAGAATCTTTTCACTTTCTAATTTTATGCATTCCTCTATTCGGTACAAAACTTTATCTAATCTCTTTAAAGGGGAGCCACAAGGGCAAGGTTCTTCTATTATTCTACTAATATCTCCTGTAAGATAGCGAATCAGGGGCATACCCTTTCTTGTAAGCGTAGTAAATACTACTTCTCCATATTGTCCATTTGGCACAGGAAGTCTTGTTGTAGGATCTACGACTTCAAAGTATAAATCTGCTTCTCTTACATGATAACCCTCAAAGGCATCGCAAGCTACTCCACCACCTAGTCCCATTTCAGTCATGCCATAGTGTTCATATACCTGACAATTCCACACCTTTTTCAACTCATCTATGATTGAATTTGGTACGTAATCTGCACTTAATAAAATACTTTTAAGAGAAATAGGGTCTGTATTTTTATTATATTTGTAGTATTTCGCTAAAGCAAAAACTTGCTGAGGAAGACCTACAAGAGAGTTTATATTTTTTTCGGTTATAATTTTAAGTACCTCATTTACATTATCTACTGGACCGTATATGTAGCTTTCTACTCCTAATCGTTCTAAACCCTTTTTTAACAAATCTCCTACGCTTCCAGGTTTCTGTCCCGGCATAAGGATTAGTACTTTATCTCCTGGCTCTACTAAAGTCGCCATTCCATTATGAAAAAAATCTATTGTTAAATCCTGATCTTCTTTTGTAAAAAAAATTCTCTTTGGCTGGGATGTGGTTCCAGAGGTTTGTAGTGTAACAATACGATTTATCTCATTTTGAGATACGCATATAAAACGAGTTCCTTGCTCTTTAATATCTTCTGATGTTGTAAATGGAAGAGTAGATATATCGTTTAAGCTAGATATTTCCTCTAGATTTACATCTTTGAGCAATTTATTGTAAAACTTACTTTTTTCCTTGACGTACTGTAGTGTGTCTCGTAATTTTTTTAACTGATAAGATTCAAGGTCTTCAATCTTTAGTTCCTCTTTTGAAACTTGCCCAATCTTCTCTTTAATCCAACTATCTAAAGATGTTCTTTTCATGATTTCCTCCTGTATAAAGATTTCCCTCTTACCATTCTACTACGCATTTATTGATAATTTTACCACAATATGTAACCAAAGTCATTGTGTTTATAACTTACATACTATAATACTTACTTATTTTACTGTATATAAAAATAGATATAATTTACTAAATACGGTACTCATTTTCTATGTTTTTTATGATACGATTAAATCAAAAAAACAGCTTAGAAAATGGCTCTCTAAGCTGTTTTAGATGTCTAATTTATTCTAAATATTGTATTGTCTAGGCAGTAGTCAATTATTTCGTCAATTTGTCAATAATGGTCATAATCTCTTCAATTTTCTCACGTTGCTCGCCTGTTTCAAAGGCTTCCTGTACACAACTTCCTAAGTGGTCGTGAAGGACTTCTCTGTTGATATTTCGCAAAATAGCTTGCGCTGCCATCAGCTGATTAGAGATATCAATACAATATCGGTCTTCTTCAACCATCTTTAAGATTCCATCTATCTGACCTCTTGCAGTTTTTAAAAGACGAGTCACTTTTGTTTTGTCAGATTTCATATTTGTTCTCCTTTTTTAGTTTGTTAATGTTTTTAGCCAAATAAACCCTTCTTTTCTTTAATAGAAACAGCCTCTAAGTTTACTTCTTCTAATGCATCCTTAAATACTTGATCCTCTACATTTTTTGCTAGTTGTACCACCGCATTATTCTTTTTAAGGTTTACTTTTGCCTCTACGCCATCTATGCTATTTAATGCTTTTGTGGCTCTTGCAACACAATGTTCGCAACTCATTCCCTTAATCTCTATAATCTTTTTCATAATTTACCTCTCCTATTTATTTATTTTACATTTACGTGTTTTGGTTTAAATAATTTTAATCTTAAGGCATTTGATACAACAAATACAGAACTCACACTCATTGCCGCTGCCCCAAACATTGGGTTTAGCTTCCAACCTAAGGCTGTATAGAACACTCCTGCTGCTAGTGGTATTCCTAAGGTATTGTAGAAGAATGCCCAAAATAGATTTTCTTTGATGTTTTTAATAGTAGCTTTACTTAATTGAACAGCTGTAACTGCATCTAGTAAGTCGCTTTTCATTAGTACAATGTCTGCTGATTCAATCGCAATATCTGTACCTGCTCCAATAGCAACACCTACATCTGCTCTCGCCAAAGCAGGAGCATCGTTGATTCCATCCCCGACCATTGCAACTTTTTTTCCATTTTCTTGTATGCTTCTTATTTCTCTTTCTTTGTCTTGTGGTAATACTTCTGCAACTACTCGGTCGATGTGCAATTGATTTTTAATAGCTTCTGCTGTTTTTTGATTATCACCTGTAAGCATTACTACGTCAATTCCCATAGCTTTAAATTGCTCAATGGCATCACGGCTTGTAGGTTTGACTACATCTGCTACAGCAATAATTCCTAAAAGCATTTGACTATCTGCAAAGTACAAAGGAGTCTTACCCTCCATAGCAAAGCTATCTGAGGTCTCTTGGAAGGTGCTTACATCTATATTTTTCTCTCTCATTAAGGCTAAATTACCTGCAATATACTCTTTTTCATCAATTTTACCAACGATACCTCTTCCAGAAATGGCCTCAAATTCAGTAACATCTTTTGCTAGTATGCCCTCTTCTTTTGACCTTTCAACAATGGCTTCAGCTAGGGGATGTTCTGAAGGTTTTTCTAGTGATGCTGCAATTTGCAGTAGATTTTTTTCTGTTTCTTCATTCATAGTTATAATATCCGTAACCACTGGCTTACCTTCTGTAATGGTGCCTGTTTTATCTAATACAACCGTATTAATTGTGTGAAGAATTTCTAAAGATTCTGCAGATTTAATCAATATTCCATTTGATGCACCTTTACCTGTTCCAACCATAATGGCAACTGGTGTGGCTAAACCTAAAGCACATGGACAAGATATGACTAATATGGAAATCCCTATAGACAAGGCAAATTCAAAGGATTGCCCTAAAAGTAACCACACAATAGTGGCTACAATAGCTATAGCAATTACTACAGGAACGAAGATTCCACTAATCTTATCCGCCAATTTTGAAATAGGTGCTTTAGATGAACTTGCATCTTCTACTAGTTCAATAATCTGTGCTAATGTAGTGTCATCGCCAACTTTTTCAGCTTTAAATTTGAAAAATCCTGTTTTGTTTATAGTAGCAGCTATGACCTTATCTCCAACGTTTTTCTCTACAGGGATACTCTCTCCTGTTAAAGCAGATTGGTCTATCGCTGTACTTCCTTCAATAACCACTCCATCTACTGGAATGCTCTGACCTGGTCTTACTACTATAATATCCTCTATTACTACGTCTTCTACGGGAATTTCAGTCTCTTGACCATCGCGAATAACAGCTGCTGTTTTTGGTGCAAGATCTAATAACTTAGAAATAGCTTCAGAAGTCTTTCCTTTAGCTCTCGTCTCTAATAATTTACCAAGTGTAATCAACGCTAAGATCATTGCTGCAGACTCAAAATATAAATCCATAGTATATTGATGTACTAAGTGTAAATCATTATGTCCTAAACCATATCCAATTCTAAAAATAGCATAGACCCCATACACTAATGCTGCTCCTGAGCCTATAGCAATCAGTGAATCCATATTAGGTGTACCATGAAATAAGCTTTTAAAGCCAACTCGGTAGTACTTGCGATTGACGTACACAATAGGTAGTGTTAGCAGGAATTGTATAAACGCAAAGGTAATAGCATTTTCAGGTCCCATTAGCCAATCTGGTTGAGGAAGACCCAACATATGCCCCATAGACACGTACATTAATGGAATTAGCAAGACAAAGGAGATAATAACACGTTGCTTCATTTCTTTTATTTCCTCTTCTACGGGGTTTATAGCCTTTTCTTTTTGATTTTCAGCACTTGCTCCACGCACAAATATAGAAGCTCCATATCCGGCGTGTTCAACAGCCTTGATGATTTCTGTTTTGTCTATATGGACATCATCATAATCCACAGTCATACTATTTGAAAGTAGATTTACTTCTACAGAATTGACCCCATCCAGTTTTTTTACTGTCTTTTCCACATTTGCCGAACAAGCGGAACAAGTCATGCCCGTTACATTAAACTTTTGGTTCATATTTTCACCTCATTATCATTTATATAACTATACCCCTAGGGGGGTGTCTGTGATTATAGATTACATGACCTACTTTATTTTGTCAAGAACTTTTATATATATACCAAAACACACGAGGATTTAATCACTCGTGTGTTTTATATATTTTAAGTTCATCTTCTACAACAATACGGCATCAATTAACTTCTTCGTATACTCTTCCTTAGGATTCATGATTACTTGGTCGACTGTTCCTTCTTCGACAATTTGACCTTGATACATGACCAGTACCCTATCACAAAACTGCTGTACTAATGCGATATCGTGGCTAATAAAAAGATAAGACATACTTTGTTCTTTTTTTAGTTTATCTAACAATTCAATGATCTGCTTTTGCACTGTTACATCTAAAGCGCTGGTGACTTCATCACAAATTAAGAGGTCAGGGCTTGTCATGATAGCTCTTGCAATGGCTGCCCTTTGGCATTCACCCCCACTAACTTCATGTGGATATTTCAAAGCGTATTCTCTTGGTATACCAACCAAATCTAAGAACCCATACATCCGCAGCTTTGCATCTGATTTAGAGATTCCTTGATTGAGCATTCCTTCTATAATGCTAGATCCTAGTTTAATTCTTGGATTAAAGGAATCTACAGGCATTTGAAAAATCAATTGCATGTTTTTGTACAGTTTCTTCCGTTCTTTCCGTGTTAAACCTGTAATGTCTTTGCCTTTAAAATAAATACTTCCATTATCTGGTCTTTCTAAACAGGTTATTATTTTAGCTACAGTACTCTTGCCAGAACCGCTTTCACCTACAATACCTAAACATTCTCCTTCTTTCATTGTAAAAGAAACATCATCAAGAGCCTTGTGGAGAGTATTCTTCTTCGTAAAGGTTTTACTTATGTCTTTTAATTCCAATATTGTATTCAACCATTTTCCCTCCTGATTCTAGGTACTGCTTCGATAAGATTTTTTGTATACTCTTCTTGGGGATGAAAAACAATTTGGTCTTTCGTTCCGTATTCAACAATATTTCCCTCTTTCATTACTACAACGGTATCTGCCATATAAGAAATAACACCGATATTATGGCTGACAATCACGATTGCCGTACCATATTCATCCCGCATTTTCATCATTTCTCGGATTACCTGCAATTGTATGGTCACATCTAAAGCAGAGGTTGGTTCGTCTGCAAAAAGGAGGGATGGCTTTAAAAGCATGCCCATCATTATTCCTACCCGTTGGTTCATTCCTCCAGACAGTTCAAAGGGATAACTTTTTAAAATTCGATTTCCATCCTTAAAGTTTAATTTATCTAAAAGCGCTAATCCTTTAGACTTCGCTTCTTCTTTCGTAATCTTTTTGTGTTGACTCATACTTTCATATAATTGATCGCCAATAGTACGAACTGGGCAAAGAGCACTTTCAGAATTTTGAAAAATCATTCCCATTTCATAGCCTCGAATATTTTGAAACTCTTGAGAATTATAATCTAAGATATTTTCACCTTTATAATAAACATGACCTTTTGTTACAGCTCCAGTAGGTCCCAGTAGGCCCATAGCAGCTTTTATCAACGTGCTCTTTCCACTTCCTGATTCACCAACGATTCCTAAGATTTCACCTTCTTTTACCTGAAAGCTTATATCCCTTACATAAGGCCGAGCATTATAGCTGATTTCCACATTCTTCATAGCAAGTAATATTTCTCTCATTTGATCATCTCCAAGGCATCTAATACTTTTAATTGCTTGATTTATTCTGCATGAATAAATACGAATACTCCCACTTAAAGCTTTCAGAGGGGAGGAGAAAGCTAAGTGGGAGATTAGGTGTCTGTAAACACGGACTTCGTTTACTGTATCTCTAAGTTTGCTGTGATTTCATAATAATCTGAAGGATGTGCTTCAAACCCTGTTATATTTGACTTCATTACAAAGGACATCTGTAGATGAGATGCAAATATAAAGCTCACATCGTCAAGGATAATCTGCTGCATTTGAACTGCTAAATCGGAACGCTTATCCTTATTGAATTCGTTTCTCAACTCTCCTGCTTGTTTTTCTAGTTCCTCATTGTAATAGCCACCTCGATTTTTAGCAGATGATTTTAAGCTGTGAGTTGTAAAAAAGTACTCTGGGTCTCCTGTTGGAGCTGTAACAAAAGCACTTGCATAGATATCCCAATTGCCGGATTCAAGAAAATCTCTATGATTCTCAGTAGAGTTTACTTTAACGTCTATTCCAATTTCTTTTAGAGTTGCCTGTACGGATTCTGCTAAGAGTGGTAATTCTTGGCGTCCTGGATATGTAAGCCATCTAATAGTCAAATTTTTTCCGCCCTTGTCCACAAAACCGTCATTATTAGTGTCTTTCCATCTCGCTTCCTCTAATAGCTGTTTCGCAGCATCAACATCATAAGTAGGCCCTTTAACTGCTTCATTTCCAAATTTAAAATTAGATGGGAATACTCCTACAGCTGGTGAACCCTTGCCATTTAAAAGCACTTCCGTAAAGCCTTCCTTGTCAATACCCATGGCAATGGCCTTTCTTACATTAATATCCTGTAATGCTGGTGTAGCAAAGTTTAATTGTGCAAAAAATGCACGAGAAGTATTGGTTGAACTTATTTTATAATCGTTATTATCTTCAAACAATGAATAGCTCGCATATGGTAGCCCCTGAGTTGCATCAATTTCTCCTGATTGAAGAGCCATAGTAAGGGTATCTCCATCTGTAATAGCCTTTACATTTACACGATCTACCTTTACCTCTCCCCCCCAATATTTTTCATTCTTCACTAAATTAATTTCAGTATCAGAAACTTTTTCTGCAATATAAGGACCTGTTCCTGCTACATTACGATCTTCTGTAACGCCATATTCCATATCGATGATGGCCCCATATGGATCACTTAAATAATTAAGTAGCGCTGGTACTTTTTCTTCAGAAACGATAGTGATAGATTGACCATCAGCAGTGATCTCCTTGATTTTTAAGTCACCTGGAGCACGATCGTGAACTGCTATAAGATTGTCGAGACATTCCTTTACAGCTTGTCCGTCCATTTTTCTACCACTTGAAAAGTTTACATCATCTCGAAGATTAATCTTAACTGTATACTCATCAATCTGCTCATAGTCTGTAGCAAGCCAAGGTTCAATTTGCATGGATTCATTAAATTTAAACAAGGTCTCACCTACACCATAACGAACAGACGACCAACCCGAATAATCGGAGTGAGGATTTAATCCTGAATTTCCCATTTCAGGTCCATAAGCTGTTGTACCATAATTAAATACTATCTTTTGAGGCTTTTCACTAACTTCCCCATTATTTGAAGATTGTCCACATCCTGTAAACAAAGTTACTGTCACAATAGTAATTAATAATAGGAGCATAATTCTTCTAATTATTTTCATTTTATTAACTCTCTCTTTCATGTATTTGAAAATTAGTGAGGATTTACCCTTCGTAGCAGAATGAAAACTTATATCAGAAGTTCCATTATGATTTTTGGGATCTAAAACATCTCGTATGGTATCTCCTAGTAAATTAAAAATTGTTACGGAAACAAAAATAGCAAAACCTGGTGCGAATATAACCCAAGGTGAAGTTTGTATCATGCTGCGCCCATTGCTCATCATTGACCCCCATTCTGCCATTGGAGGCATTGCTCCAAGACCTAAAAAGGATAATCCAGCTAGTTCCATAATCATTGTACCCAAATCTAATGTAGCTGTTATTAATATGGGAGCAAAAATATTCGGTAGAATTTGCTTAAAAATAATTTTGCCAAAACTACTATTAGATAGAATAGCGGCTTGAACATAAGGCATATTTTTTATAGTGAGTACTTGTCCTCTTGCCAGTCTTGCGTATTTAGGCCAAGAAATAACCGCCAGAGCAATAACTGCATTCATAATACCTCCACCTAAAACACCTGCTACTGCAATGGCAAATACCATTCCAGGAAAAGCTAAGAAAATATCAGAAATTCGCATAACAAAAGAATCAAATTTGCCACCTATATATCCACAAATGACTCCTACTAATGTGCCAAAAATCGAAATCATCCCTAATAATAATAAAGAAGAAAAAATAGTAGCTCTAGATCCCATTATTACCCGAGAAAGTATATCGCGACCATATCGATCTGTTCCAAAAATATGCTCTTTTCCTGGCGCCTGAAGTGCATTAGACAAATTCTGTGCATAGGGATCATAGGGAACAATCTTATGTGCAAAAAGAGCAACTAGTAGTAATGTCATGGCTAGGCAAATCAAGATCATTAACTTAAGTTTAACTGGGCCTCTGTATTTTTTTGTCCTGTATTGTTTTGTTCCATCTTTCTTTACAAAGCCCATTCTACTCCTCCTGATTTAGTCGAACTCTTGGGTCTAGGTAGTGGTATAAGATATCCGTTATTAAATTTACGAGTACATAAATAATAGCCATCCACACAACATAAGCTTGTATCATAGGATAATCACGCATCATAATGGAATCTACTGCTAATTTTCCTACACCATCCCACATAAAAATGGATTCGATAATAGCAGTACCTCCCAAGAGCGAACCAATTGATAAAGACAATAATGTAACCAAAGTAATCATAGATACCCTTAGCACACTAGCAAAGAGAATTGTCCTTTCTTTTACTCCCCTAGCTTTAGCTCCCATAACATAAGGTTTTCCTAATTCTTCTAAAACTGTTGTTCTCACTTGTCTCGTATATTTTGATGCCATAGAGATCGATAGAGTTAGTGTAGGTAGAACTAGACTTTTCCATTCATTATTCCCCATTACAGGCAACCACTTTAATTTCAACGAAAAGAAGTAAATTAGTAATAGGGATACAAAAAATCCTGGCAGTGAATTTCCAATAAAAGTAAAAAAACGAATACAATAATCTGTAAATCTATTATGTTTCACGGCTGATATAATGCCGAAGGGTATGGAAATAGCTATAGTAATAATAATGGATGAAAGAGTTAGTAAGATTGTAAAGGGCAATTTAGATACAAAGGTCTCAAATACCGGTCTCCCAGATACAAAAGACACGCCCATA
>ENA-UOOM01002061-UOOM01002061.1-fermentation-metagenome-genome-assembly--contig:-NODE-2061-length-17413-cov-29.184583_pt1 | contig 17413 bp, 10 predicted proteins | sample MGYA00245781_ERZ724031 | MGnify/ENA primary metagenome ERZ724031 (study PRJEB28704, sample SAMN03018317) | fermentation metagenome | biome: anthropogenic terrestrial biome; feature: soil... | reverse complement strand
CTACTTTGAGATCGCTATAATTCTTTTCTGTTACTTAGCTGAATAAATGTCTTGAGAAATGGCCAAAAAAAGATTAATTCAAACACTTAATTTAACTCTAAATAAAACTTAAATTCAATGAAAAGAATGAAAGCACTCTTCTTCGGAAGAAACACAAAGCGAACGCTATTCGTTTTGAATTGTTTCATACTTCTGACTTTCAGCACAAATACGTATGCGCAGAATAATGTCAGAGGAACAGTGAAAGACTCAAAAGGCGAAAGCCTGATTGGCGTAAATGTCATGGTAAAAGGCACCTCACAAGGTACGATTACCGATCTAAACGGAGATTTCAGCATCAACGTGGCAAATCGGAATGCCGTACTCGAGTTCTCGTATGTCGGCTTTAAATCGCAGGAAATAGGCTTGCAAGGAAAAACATTACTAAATGTTACCATGATGGAAGATACAGAGTTGTTGGACGAAGTGGTTGTGGTGGGATACGGAACCCAGAAGAAAATGCACGTAACAGGCTCCGTGGCTCAAGTGGATGCAAAAGATATTGTTCGTGCTCCATCAGGTGATTTAACAAGTACCTTAGCCGGAAAACTTCCCGGTTTGGTAGCTACACAGAAGTCGGGGCAGCCCGGGGCGGACGGTTCTAATCTGCTTATCCGTGGGGTTTCTACACTAGGAAATGCGGCGCCTATGATTATTGTGGATGATGTTCAGCGCTCATTTAACAACTTGGATCCAAATGAAATTGAAAGCATCACAATTTTGAAGGACGCATCTTCTGCAGCTGTATATGGAATGCAAGGAGCCAGTGGTGTTATCTTGATAACAACAAAAAGAGGAAGTATGCAGAAACCTCAAATAACCTACACAGGAAAAGTCTCGTACAACCAAAACACAAATTATCCAAAGTTTCTGAACGGACCTGATTTTATCAAATGGTATAATAAAGCGTTGGATATGGACGGGAAAGACCCCCTTTTTTCAGAAGCAGTATATAATAAAGTATTGAATGGCGATCCCGAAGGAAAATATGCGAATACCGACTGGTTTAGCGCTTTAATGAAAAACGGCGCTTTTACAACCCATCATAATATTTCGGTAAACGGAGGAAATGAAACGACCAAATATTTTCTTTCGTTAGGATACTACGATCAAGGAGGTATTCTTGATAAGTATGCATTTAAACGATACAATCTTCGTTCAAATATTGATGTCAATTTAAATCATGGTTTCAAATTAGGCTTGGACTTAGGTGCTCGTCAGGAAAATCGTAAAGCAGGATATTATGGTGTTAATAATCAAGATTGGAACAATCCCATAAATCTGGCACAACGCATGATGCCCATCACTCCTACCGAATATGACGGACTGCCGGTAGCGGCTAATATTGACGAATCGGCGAAATTCAATCCTATGGCTTTTAACAGTCTCACCGGGTACAATAATTCCGTTATGAATATAGTAACCTCTTCATTGACACTTGCATGGGATGTACCTTGGATAAAAGGACTGAATTTGAAACTGAAAACATCGTACGACAAAGATTACACAACGGCAAAATCGTGGCGTGAGCAATTTAAGATGAACAGTTACAATGCCAGAACAGAGCAATATGAGATTGTAGAGGCAAATCATGGCGACCCCAAAGAGCCGGTATTGGCAAATAATAATTCTCAGGCGCAGCGATTAACTGTTCAACCATCCATTACTTATGCAAAAAGCTTTGGAAAGCATGATTTGTCGGCCTTGCTCCTTTATGAACAATCCTCCTACGAAAAGGAAAATCTTGGGGTTACTGCTCAGGGATTTGATTTGACAACTCTTCATGAAATTGATTTAGCAAAAGACATTTTATTAGGTAAAAAAGCCAGTGGTGTTCGAGGAGGAAGTTATATATTTAACCGCACCGGTTATGTGGGACGTATTAATTACAGCTATGAAGGCAAATATTTGGCGGAATTGGTAGCACGTTACGACGGTTCTGTGCGATTTCCGGCAGAAAACAGATGGGGCTTCTTCCCTGCTGCATCTTTTGGATGGAGATTATCCGAAGAAGCATTTTTTGCCCCTTACAAAAGTAAAGTGGAGAATTTGAAATTACGCGCATCTGCCGGATTATTAGGCAATGACCGTATTGCCGATTTTCAATACTTAAACTTAATGAACCCCAACCCTCCGACAATTTACATAGGCGATAAGGAATATATTTCTATTTACACAGCCGGAAATGTAAACAGAGATATCACATGGGAGAAAACAGGCACCTATAACGTTGGATTCGATTTAATGTTAAGCAAAGGCATCTTTGGGTTGGAATTTGATTATTTCTACAAACTCACCAACGATATTCTCATTGGAAGTAGCGCTCTTTATCCTCCTTCCTTGGGAGGAAATCATCCAAGTACTATTAACGGGGGAAAGGTTAGCAATAAAGGTTTTGAATTGGTTCTCTCGCATCAAAACACGATAGATAAATTCCAGTACAACATAAGAGGAAATGTCGGCTGGTCTCGAAACAAAGTATTGCGGATGAATGAAAGCCCTAATGTGCCTGATTACCAGAAACGTACCGGACGCAAAATGGGCGAAAAGATGGGTTTTATAACACAGGGACTTTATCAGTCGGACGAGGAAATAATCAATAGCGCCACCTTAGGCCATTTGAGTAAAGACCAAATCCGTCCGGGAGATATTCATTATAAAGACTTGAATGGCGATGGGAAAATAGACAAAGCACAAGATTATACGTTCATAGGCAACAACAACCTCCCCGAACTAATGTACGGACTTAACATAGCGGCCGCATGGAAAAATTTTGATCTTTCTCTATTCTTTCAGGGTGCCGCTATTACCGATGTTTTCCTAAGTGGCGTATATGGAAACGGGCATGTGGATGCCACAATATACACCCGCCCATTCCACGGCAAAGGAAACTCTCCTTACTTTCTGATAGAAAACAGCTGGACTCCCGAAAATCCGAATGCCGAATTCACCCGCTTATCAACGATCGCGGCAGAAAAAGGAAACTGCAACGGGTGGGCGTCCGAGTGGTGGATTCGCGATGGTAGCTACCTGCGTTTGAAAAACGTCCAATTAGGGTATACTTTAAAAAACAGCTATATCCGCAACTTAGGTGTTGATAATATCCGGCTTATGCTTACCGGAGGGAACCTTTTCACATGGTCTAAATTAACAAAATACAATATAGATCCTGAAACACCGGAAATCACCAACGGTTATTATCCGCAACAACGGACGTATGAATTTGGGATAAGTTTAACCCTTTAATAAATAAGAATGATGAAAAATTTTAACATAATAACTTTCGTTACGGCTATCTTCGTATTTACGGGTTGTTCGGATTTTCTAAATCCCGAACCACGCGCAAAATATACCGAAATGGATGCCTGGAAATCGGTTGAAAATACCTATTTGTATATAAACGGATTTTATAAACCTATTTATGAATATGGCCCTTATGGCATTAAATATGCCAAAGTGAGTTTAACGGACGGATTTTCTGATATATTGCGATACAGCACAAATGTCATGGGTGGAAGTGGAGGCGATGTAAACAAGGTCGTTTATACAGGAAATATCAGTCCATCTACCAATTTATTAAGTGATTATGATTACGAATACAATCGAATCCGCAGGATCAATGAATTTTTGTATGGGCTAAAAACGTATGTAAAATATGACGAAAAGATGGTTGCTTTAATGGAAGCTCAAGCACGTTTTTTCAGGGCTTATTTACACTTTATGTTGGTAAGAGGACATGGAAGTATTGTTATTCGCGACTATATTGATGGACCGAAAGAAGCCTATAAAGCACGAAGTTCCGAGAACGAGTGCTGGGACTTTATCGAAAAAGACTTGGATTTTGCCGCTGAAAATTTACCTGACGAGTGGGATAAAGACAACTTCGGACGCATAACCAAAGGTGCGGTATATGGGTTCAAATCGCGTGCGATGCTTTATGCCCAACGTTGGGATAAGGCAGCCGAAGCAGCCCAGAAAGTGATTGACAAAGAGGGTACATTGTACGGTTTATTGCCCGATTACGCCGATGTTTTCAACCAAAGCGATTTGTGCAAAGAAACGGTATTGGGATACAGGTTTCACGGACAACTCACCCATTCGGTTACTTTCGATAAACTGTATAGTCCCAAGGGCGACTTTGCTTCCGACAATACGGAACCAAAATGCCTGGCAGTACCTACACAAGAAATGATCGATTCCTATTATATGGCAGACGGTAGCAAATTTGACTGGAGTAATCCGGAACATGCCGCCAATCCTTACAAAAACAGGGAACCTCGTTTCTATGCGTCAATTTTGTACAACGGCGCTCCCTGGAAAGGTCGCACAATAGAAGCATTTGTCGGAGGAAAAGACGGTTACAAAGAATTTGGAATTGAAAACTATCCGAATGCAACCACTACCGGTTACTACATCCGTAAACTATTAAACGAAAAAGTGGAAGATATGACCAAGAAAGGAGCAACGGCATGGTCTGAGGTTCGTTATGCTGAAGTATTATTGAATCAGGCGGAAGCGCTAAATGAGTCAGGAAAAGCCAATGAAGCATTGTCTCCACTAAACAAGGTGCGCCAACGAGCTAAATTACCCAATGTCACGGAAACCAATCAGGCAAATCTGAGACAAATTATCCGGGAAGAACGCAAAATAGAATTAGCATTCGAAGGACAACGGTATTGGGATTTAAGGCGTTGGAGGATAGCCCTCGATGTGTTGGGCGGCAAACGTATGCATGGAATGAAAATTACGAAAAACACCGATAATACATTCACCTATCAAGTCGTGGATTGCGACGGGAAAAATCGTTTTTTCGAAGAACGTTATTATCAGTTTCCCATTCCATTATCTGAAATTCAAAATAATCCCCTTTGTAAACAAATCGATAAATGGTAATTAAAATGAAGAAAATAATGAGAAATTTATATAAAATAGTTGGAATTTTGACGTTACTTGCTTTGTTTTCCTGCGAAACAGCGGATGAACTTATCCCTACTACGGGAAATGAAGTAACGGGCATTCGTATCATGCTACCCAACGGTACTAACACTGATTTTGCAGTTATTCCCGATGAAAATAATATCATCAATTTAGACATAGATGGTAGCATCAAGACAGATCTTGCAAAAATACGGATGTCGGTAAGTATTCCCAATAATGCCACTGTAGAATCGGCTATACCTCTCGGCGAATATATGGATTTTTCTAAACCGGTAAGTTTTGATGTGATTGGTGCGGACGGCGCTAAAAAAACATATACCGTTAAGCTGAAAGTTATTCCATCGGCAATTGGAATAAAAGAATTATGGAAGAAAACAGGTTCCGAAATGGGTTTTACTACTCACAACAATGGCGCTGTTGGAATAAGCGGAAATTACATTATTGTTCACAGCAGAACAGGATTCTCTTATTTCAACTTAGCAGATGGCGGCAAAGCCGGTGATATGTCGTGGGAAGGCATTGATTGGCAAGATTTAGGGTTTAAACTGCCGCTTCACATGACGACAGATGACGCCGGCAATATAGCTTCCTGTAATGCCGCTGTTGCCGGCGGGCAAGAGGTGCATATGTTTTGGTGGAAAGGCGTAACGGCAAAACCCGAATTACTCTTTAAATATACACTGGAGAGTTTGCCGAAAGCCCAAATCGGAAGGAAAATTTATGTAAGGGGCGATCTGACCAAACACGCATTCGTGTACTTAGCCGTATCTAACAACAATGTCATTCTGCAATGGGAAGTGAAAGACGGAAAAGTAGTTTCGGAAACCCCTAAAAAGATTGAATTTAATATTGATTATACCATGGGCGTTCAAGCAAAAGTTGTTCCTATTGGTATGGGTGAAAACAGCAATTACTTTATCAATCGTTTTGTTAATAACCAACCTCAAGTTGCCATCACATACATGGATGGGAAAACCAATAAACCGATATATGAATCGGAACACCATATACAAAATGTTTTCCATCAATGGTTAGGAGGCGGTCATGCTTTTGATTATGCCGATATGAATGGCGCAAGGTATATTTTCCTTTTAGAGCAAAACACGCATAGTTGGATGCGCGAAATTTTTACGGTGAGAGCAATGATGAAAGATCCGTCAAAAATTAAAGACATTACCAGTTTAATACATACACGTGTGTGGAATGATTGGTTGTATTTTCCGCTCGATCCGGCCTTCGGAGAAAACGGTAATGCAACCGGAGAAGTAAAAGTTTGCGTAGCACCCGATGGATATTCTGCGACTGTGGCGTTTCTTTGCACAAACAGCGGTATTATTGTTTGGAATGTTAGCTTAGAATAAATAATTATATTACGTACCGGAGGAGGAGATTAATGTCTCCTTTTTCCGGTATTTTTTTCAATGAATAGACTCCTTTTTATCATAAGTTTTGTTATATTTTTACTGGTCTCGTGTACAACATCTCACAATACACTGAACGAGGATGACATCCCTTGGAAACCGCCAACTACACCGGCAACACCTGTTTCCGAAAAGCCCAAAATCCTTTGGATAGATGCTTCCGCCAATTTCAAATACTTTGCCAACAGCAAAGAGAGTATTGTTATCTATTTAGAAAAAGCGAAGAGCGCCGGGTTTACGGATGTTATAGTGGATGTGAGACCAACTTGCGGCGACGTATTATTTAAAAGCAACATTGTAGCCGAAGTTAAGAAACTGGGCGATATAGAACGCACGGCAACCTGGGATTATTTAGCCGTTTTCATCGAAGAAGCGCATAAACAAAACCTGAAAATCCACGCCAACCTCAATACGATGGTCGGCGGAAATATGCGTGATGGCGGCGTTGTTTATCGCGACGCGGCAAAAGCGGCCTGGCTTACTCAAATGTATTATCCCACGGGCATTATTTCGATAAAAGAGGACAATAAATCGCACGCCAAATTTTTTAATCCCATCAATCCGGAAGTACAGAGTTATATGTTGAGTATTTTCACGGAACTTGCACAAAACTACCTTTCCCTCGACGGAATTATTCTCGACAGAGCACGCTTCAATTCCATGGAAAGCGATTTTTCGGAACTTTCAAAAAAAGAATTTGAAAAGTACGCCGGACAAACCCTTTCTAATTTCCCTACCGATATTTTTACGTGGAACGGCGATAAAGTAGTGCCCGGAAAACAGTATAATAAATGGCTTGAATTTCGCGCCAAAACTATTTATGACTTCTTTGAAAAAGCCCGAAACTCAATAAAGTCGGTCAATAAAAATATAAAGTTCGGTACCTATACGGGTTCTTGGTATTCAACCTATTACAACGAAGGCGTAAATTGGGCAAGTAAAAAATACGATCCGTCCAAGTATTATAATTGGGCAACGCCCGAATATAAAAATTTTGGCTACGCCACCCTTTTGGACATATATATGATCGGCGCTTACGGAAAAACGCTCTTTGGAACAACATCCGAGTGGACCGTGGAAGGCGCTATCCTTAACGCGAAAAAAGTTACAAGGGGCGACGTCCCTGTTTGCGGCAGTTTATACGGTTTGAACTTTGAAAACAAACCGCAAGACGCCGAAGAAGCAACCTATATTTGTTTGACAAAAGGCGACGGACTGATGTTCTTCGATATGATATACCTTATCATGTACGACCAATGGGATGCTGTAAAAAAAGGAATAGACAGAGCATTAGCGACGGATAAAAATAAAAACAAATGAACATAAAATCTTTTCATTCTCTATTGTTTGTCGTCCTTCTGTGCGTGTGGACACCCACGTACGCAGAAGCGCAAACACCATCAACGGCAATAAAAGGTAGAATTACAAGCCAAGGAAAAGGACTTGCCAATGTATCGGTTACAGATGGACAAACCTGCGTATTAACGGATAGCAAAGGGTTTTATTCAATTCCTGTAATCGACCCAAATGCTTCATTTGTATATATCTCTACTCCATCCGGTTATCTTCCGAATGATAGCTTGAACATTCCTCAATTTTACAAAAGAATTGACAAAAATAGGCCGCAAATATACAATTTTGAACTAAATAAAAATCCAAAAACCGACAATCGTCATACACTGCTCGTTCATGCCGATCCGCAGTTTTTTAAAGAGGAAAACTTCAATGGGTACGCGCTTATCGTAGAAGATTGCAAAGAAACCATCGCCAGTTATGAACATACCGATGTTTTCGGGATCGATTGCGGCGATTTGGTGGGCGACAAACCGCAGCTCTATTCTCAATACATCAACGAGTTGAATAAAACAAATATTCCTTTTTATCGTGTATCGGGCAATCACGATATGAATTACGGCGGACGTTCAGACGAAACATCCACAAAAACGTACAACAGCATTTTCGGTCCTGCCTATTATTCATTCAATCGCGGAAAAGTACATTATATCGTCCTCGACAATGTTTTCTACATCGGTCGCGATTATTTTTATATGGGCTACATTACCGAAAAAATATTTCAATGGTTGGAACAAGACCTCGCGCACGTACCCAAAGGAAGCACTGTTTTCGTAGCGATGCACATTCCTGCACGCCTATCGGAAACGCAAGAACCGTTTTCGTATTCCAATGAAAAAATGGGTGGGCAAACCTTAAACGCTTCCGCTCTGTTCAAAATGCTTGAACCGTATAATGCGCACATTCTTACCGGACATATGCACTACAATAAAAACATCATTCACTCGCCCACTCTCTACGAACACAACACGGCTGCCATTTGCGGTACCTGGTGGCAAGGCGACTATTGTCTTGACGGAACTCCTTTAGGATACGGAGTGTATGAAATAAACGACGACAAGGTGGAATGGTATTTCAAAAGCGCCGGACATCCGCAAGAGTATCAAATGCGCGCTTATCCGGTTGGACAAAACAGCGATTTCCCCGATGATATAACCGTAAACATTTGGAACTGGGATAAGAACTGGAAAGTAGAATGGTTTGAGAATGGCGTAAACAGTGGCGAAATGACCCGATTTGAAGGCATTGACCCCAAAGTCGCCGAAATGTGCGCCGATAAAGATAAACTCGAATTTAAATGGATTTCGCCCATTAAAAATGAGCATATGTTTAGAGCCACTCCACTGTCGAAAAATTCAACCCTTGAAATCATCGCTACAGACTCTTTCGGAAAAAAATACAAAACAACAATAAAACCCCAAAAGCAGCTAAAAAATAAATGACTAAAACGAAGATTCTCTTTTTTCTGATTTTATGGAGTATCTTAACCGTAAGTTACGGACAGAAAAAAGAAAAACAGCCTAAGGTCGAGGTCCGACTAAACCTCGATGAAGGAATATATAATGCGCAAGACAGTCTGTTTTTTCTGATTACTGTCACGGATATCTCGGAAAAAGACAAATTGACGTATGAGATAGGACCGGAAAAGATGCCTCCTCAGACAGAAGGCTCCCTGCCTTCAATTTCCGGAACATATAAAGTATACGGCGGAAAAGGGTTCACCCCCGGTTTTATAAGATGTAAAGTAACTCATTTATCACAAGGGCAAAAAACATACCATACGGTAACCGCAGCTATAGAGCCCAATCGTATTATGCCTAAAGTCGAACGTCCCGCCGATTTCCACGCATTCTGGCAAAAGAAAATAAAAGAAATCTCACCCGAACCGCTCAATACCGAGTTCACCCCCCTTCTCAACTATTCCAATGATTCAATAGGGGTTTTTCAGGTAAAGTATCAGATAAGCAAAAAAGAGGGTTATTTTTACGGTATACTATCCTTACCTAAAAAGAGTGAGAAACTTCCGGCTTTAATCAGGTTTCCCGGTGCGGGCGTATATCCTCCAAGACCTGAGATGCAGATGGCTCAACATGGCGTCATAACCTTGAGTATTTATATTCATAATTATCCCGTTACGTTAGAAAAGGATTTTTATACCAACTTGGAGAAATCCACTTTAAAAGAGTATCAATATTTTGGGATTGAAGATCGTGATCATTTTTACTACAATCGCGTTATTGCAGGATGTATTAAAGCGGTAGATCTTATGTATTCCTTGCCCGAGTTTGACAAGGAAAGGCTTGCTGTTTGGGGATCCAGTCAAGGAGGAGCGCTTTCAATCATTACGGCTTCGCTGGAAAAGAGAGTAAAACGATTGGCAGCCTTTTGTCCGGGGATGTGTGATTTTTCCGGTTATTTGTACGGCAGACCGGGGGCTTGGCCGGATTTCTATAATAGCACCACAAATATAGGTAAAGCTGAAAAAGAAAGAGTATATAAATCTGTGCTCCCTTATTATGATGTGGTTAATTTTGCTAAAGATCTTAAGACTTCGGGTTTTTATTCTTGGGGATTCAATGATCAGACAACACCACCGACAGCAATTTATACCGCATATAATGCCATTGAGGCCCCTAAAGAGGTCTTTATCATTCCCAATGGGGAGCATAAAATCTATCCGGAGCAAGTAAAAAAAATGAATGAATGGTTTTTAGAATATTTTGATTTAGACCCCAAATAAGCATAATCGCAATTTTTTTCTGCACAGGGGACAGAATGAATGGTTTGAGAAATATTAAAATCGACATTGACAAGACTATGAATACGAGCTGCGATGATTTTTTTATCAACAAGGAAGTCAGGAATAACCACATAGACGGAAGCACCTTGCTCCTGCCTCGGGCAGAAAGAATTATTGAACAATTAAAAGGTCTCTCACCGTATGTAGAAAAGACACTCATTTACCAGTACATCGGATTGAGGAACAAACCGGAAAGCCCTGTTTTTCAGGACCTACCAAATCTCTCTTCTCATGTTAAGGATCGAAGAAAACCCATTAAAGAAATAAACTTATAATTCTATGAAACGTATATTATTTAGCATTACCATTTTGTCTTGGATGCTTTTTAGCTGTTCAGACAAGAGTAAAGAGAACGAATTTGATTTCAGGTATGTCACGAACCTTGAAGTACTTTCACACAAAGTGCTGGATGTGAAGATTGATAACTTTAAGAAAACAGTGTATCTATTATTTGAACGAGGCCAGGACTTTTCGAAAGTAGAAATAAAATTAACGTTAGCCAATAATGTGGAAATGGTAAAACCACAAACCACAACCGCAACTTATAATTTGACTGACAAAACGGAAATTCAACTGAAAAAGAGCAACGAAATTGTCACTTTCAACGTAATTGTACGCTATAAATCTACGCCTCTCGTTCTATCTTCTTCCGACTGGGAAAAGAAGGATAATTTTGGCAATCTTCCGGAATACATATCGGTGTATAAATATAACAAAGACATTTCGGGAAAATTAGTTCAGGCATATATAGCCGTAGCGGATGTGAGCGAAGGCAATGCAAAATTCAAGATTTTGGGTGAAAAACAAGGTTCGCATACCCCAAAACAGTTTTATGATGCAAACTCATCCCCTAAAGTTGTTATGAATGGAGGATATTTTTGGTCGGGAACTTCGCTGGGGTTAATGATAAAAAACGGGGTAACGATATCAAAAATAGAAACGGTAACAACCCGAAAATATAATGGTGCAGACGCGTATTATTATCCCACCACAGGCGCTTTCGGGATGGAAAGCAACGGCACATTTTCCGCCCAATGGGTATATCACTCAAACAACACATTATATGCTTATCCTGCACCTGCACCCAACAAATCCGGCGAAAAACCTCTTCCTATTCCTTCAGCCGATTTTCCTGAAGGCGCAGTAGGATGGCAACCTAAAGAGGCCATCAGCGCCGGTCCGTTATTAATCAAAAAGGGGGAATATAAGAATTTATGGGAAAACGAATTATTTGATGAAGCAAGCGGTGTAGGGCCTACTTATAACAATCCTCGTTCCGCAATTGCATATCACCCCAATGGTCACGTCATTTTTTTCGTATGCGAAGGGAGAAATAAAACACCCAACACACCGGGGCTAACCTTGAAAAATGTAGCGGATCTATTGCTTGAGATTGGTTGTTCCGAAGCGATAAATTTAGATGGAGGCGGTTCATCGTGCATGCTGATTAACGGTAAAGAAACCATCATTCCGAGCGATAAAAACGGACAACGGGCAGTAACAAACGCGGTAGCAATTTATTAAGCGTATATTTTAATCATTATGAAGAAATATTATATTTTTATTTTGTGCATAATGTTAGCCGTTTCCGGTTATACTCAAACACAATATTACAATGCTTTAAAATTTCCTCTTCTCGGAAAAATTACCGACACCACCGAAACACACTACGAACGCCTTCCTGCTTACTTAAAAACCATTTGTCGCCCTCAATTGTGGCAACTCGGTAAAAATACATCGGGACTTGCGTTGCGTTTTCGTAGCAACTCCACGCAAATTTCCGCCAAATGGGATCTCCTTGGAGACGTAAATATGAACCATATGACCGCCACCGGAATAAAAGGGTTGGATTTGTATGCATGGAACGGGAAATCGTGGCAATTTGTCAATACCGCGCGTCCGGTGGCAAAAAACAACGAACAGGTCATCATTTCCAATATGCTTCCCAAAGAGCGGGAATACCTGCTTTATCTCCCGCTTTACAACGGAGTAACCGATATATCCATCGGCATTGATTCCACCGCGTTTATCGATGTACCCAATTTGCCTTATCCATCCACAAAAAATCCCATCGTATGTTACGGCACAAGCATTACGCAGGGTGGTTGCGCTACGCGCGCAGGAATGTCGTACACCAATATTCTTGAACGCCGATTAAACCGAGAAGTTATCAATCTCGGATTCAGCGGAAACGGACAATTGGATTACGAAATCGCGGAACTGATGGGTCGTCGCACCGATGCCGGACTTTTCATCCTCGATTTTATCCCGAACGTAACCCTCGAACAAGTCCGCGATAAAACGGCGACATTTGTAAAGAAGCTGCGCACACATAATCCGCAAATTCCTATTCTGTTTGTCGAATCCATTCTTTTTCCGCATTCCGCGTTCGATGTAAAAATGTACAAAACCGTTACGGATAAAAACAAAGCGTTGTGCCAGGAATACCAAAAGCTGCAAGAAGAAGGATATAAAAACCTTTATTATCTTTCGGCTGAAAACCTGATTGGCAAAGATGAGGAAACCACCGTTGACGGCATTCATCTGACCGATTTGGGATTTATCCGTTTTGCGGATGAATTGCAAAAGGCACTGCATAAAATCAAAAACCGATAAGCATTCAATAGCAACAAAAAACAAGATATGTCAAAAATGTCAATAAAAACAGGAATTATTTTTAGTATCCTTCTTACAGCTTTTATCACTCAAAGCTGTACAAAAAACAATCCATCGTCGCCCGACGTACTCATTATCGGCGGCGGAACAAGCGGCGTGAGCGCCGGCATATATTCGGCACGCATGGGCGTACAAACCATGATTATCGAAGAATCGGAATGGTTGGGCGGAATGCTCACAAGCGCCGGCGTAAGCGCAGTGGATGGGAATTATCGACTTCCGAGCGGCTTTTGGGGCGAATTTAAGGATTCGCTCACAAATTATTACGGCGGTGCGGAAGCAGTGAATACAGGTTGGGTAAGCAACGTTCTGTTCGAACCTTCCGTGGGGAATAAAATTTTACAGCGTATTGCCGCAAAGGAAAAAAATCTGAATATTCACTTCAAAAGCAAGCTCATATCCATAAAGAAAGAGAACGATAAATGGATAGTGACGGTTGAAACGCCTGAAAAAACACTTACACTTCATCCCAAAATTGTCATTGACGCGACCGAACTGGGCGATGTGGCGCTTCAATGTGGCGTGAAATATGATGTTGGGATGGAAAGCCGCGAAATAACGCAGGAAGATGTCGCGCCCGAAAAAGCCAACGATGTCATTCAAGACCTCACATACGTAGCCATTCTCAAAGATTACGGCAAAGACGTAACCATCGCCCAACCCGAAGGCTACGACCCCAACGAGTTCGCCTGCTCGTGTGAAAATCCGCTGTGCACAAACCCCAATCCGCTGAACGTATTGTGGTCGAAAGATAAAATGATTGCGTATGGCGAATTGCCGAATAGGAAATATATGATAAACTGGCCCATCGAAGGCAACGATTTTTTCCTGAACTTAATCGGCAAAACGGATGCGGAACGCAAAGAGGCGTTGAAAAAAGCAAAAAACCACACGCTTTGTTTCGTTTATTTCATTCAAAAAGAATTGGGCATGAACACGCTTGGTTTGGCGGATGATGAATTTCCAACCGAAGATAAACTGCCGTTCATTCCCTATCATCGCGAATCACTACGTATACACGGTTTGGTGCGTTTCACGCTCAATCACATTATGCAGCCTTACACGCAGCCCGAAAAGCTATACCGCACGTGCATCGCCGTGGGCGATTATCCGGTGGATCATCATCACGGGAAATACCCCGAATGGGAAAGCCTGCCACACCTGTATTTCCATCCCGTTCCGTCGTATGGATTGCCGTTAGGCGTGATAATTCCTCAGGATGTGAAAGGATTAATCGTTGCCGAAAAATCAATTTCCGTTTCCAACATCATTAACGGCACCACGCGTTTGCAACCGGTTGTATTGCAAATCGGGCAGGCGGCAGGCGTATTGGCAGCGTTGGCAGTAAAAAATAAAACCGACCTCGAAAACGTTTCCGTGCGCGAAATCCAGAAAACCCTTCTCTCGCAAGGCAATTATTTGTTGCCTTATTTGGATGTGGAAAAAGAAAATCCGCTTTTCCTGCCCTTGCAGCGAATAGGCGCCACCGGAATCTTACAAGGCACCGGCAAAAACGAAGGATGGGCAAACCAAACGTGGTTCAGGGTAAACGACCCGGTTTTGTACTCGGAACTTAGCGGATTGAAAGATGTGTATCCCTCTGTGGATTTCCCGGGCAGCGACACGCCTCTCACGTTGAATAATCTACTTGATTTAATAAAAAAAATCAATCAAAAAGAAACGGATTTAACAGACAAATCAAAAGAAATATTCACTACTTTTGGTTTTGCTGATGTTGATGCGAACAAGCAACTTACACGTGCCGAAGCTGCCGTGCTGATTGACCAAATTTTGAACCCGTTTGAAAAAGAAATCGACATAAAAGGACATTATAAAAATTAAGTAATATGAATTTACAAAAAAATAACCGCCGCGATTTTCTCAAGAAAGCAGCGTTAGCAAGCGCTTCCATGGCAGCAATGCCCGCTATTTCGATGGGGGCACAAAATAATACTGTACAAAAAGGCAAGTCTATCTACATAGAAAAAGACACGAGCCTACACAGTAAATTAATTGTTCCTAAAAATAACGGCTTAAGGATTACCGGCACATTTTTGGACGAAATTTCGCACGACATCCCGCATCAAAATTGGGGCGAAGCCGAATGGGACCTTGACTTCCAATATATGAAAGCAATCGGTATCGATACCGTCATCATGATTCGCTCGGGTTACAAAAAATTCATTACCTATCCTTCTCAATATCTCTTGGGCAAAGGGTGCTTTATGCCTTCTGTCGACTTACTGGACATGTACTTGAGATTGGCAGAAAAATACGACATAAAATTCTACTTTGGGCTCTATGACTCAGGTCATTACTGGGCCACAGGGGATATGACGCACGAGATTGAAGACAACAAATACGTAATCGATGAGGTGTGGAAAAACTACGGCGAAAAATACAAAAGCTTTGGAGGCTGGTACGTAAGTGGCGAAATCAGCCGTGCTACCAAAGGTGCTATCGGCGCCTTCTATGCGATGGGAAAACAATGTAAAGATGTGTCCGGTGGTCTACCCACATTTATTTCACCTTGGATCGACGGCAAGAAAGCGGTAGCGGCGAGCGGTACAACCCTCTCTAAGGAAGCAGCCGTATCCGTTCAGCAACACGAAAAAGAGTGGGATGAAATTTTTGCGGGTATCCACGAAGTGGTAGATGCAGTGGCTTTTCAAGATGGTCATATCGACTACGATGAGCTGGATGCATTCTTTACCGTGAACAAAAAGCTGGCCGACAAGTATGGCATGAAATGCTGGACAAACGCTGAGTCATTCGACCGCGATATGCCCATCAAGTTCTTACCCATCAAATTTGACAAGCTGCGCATGAAGCTAGAAGCCGCACAACGTTGCGGGTACGACAAAGCCATCACTTTTGAGTTTTCTCACTTTATGAGCCCCCAATCGGCTTATGCTCAGGCAGGGAACCTTTACAACAGATACAAAGAATACTTCAACTTATAAGCAGCATGAGCAACGTTAACAATATAGGCTATGTCACCTTCCTTTCGGTCGTAGCAGCTCTAGGCGGTTTTCTGTTCGGGTACGATACCGCGGTAATTTCCGGTACTGTTTCGCAGGTTTCAACCCAATTTTCACTCACATCGCTACAAAGCGGCTGGTACGTAGGATGTGCTTTGGTAGGTTCAATCATAGGTGTACTCTTTGCCGGCACGTTGAGTGACGGCTTTGGCCGAAAAAGGACCATGATCCTCTCTGCCATCCTCTTCACGCTATCTGCTGTGGGCTGTGCCATTTCATCCAACCTCGACCAGTTGGTGCTTTATCGCATTATCGGCGGGGTAGGCATCGGGATCGTATCTATCGTCTGTCCGTTGTATATTTCGGAAGTTTCACCGGCATCACACCGGGGACGCATGGTATCGCTATACCAGCTTGCTGTAACCGTAGGTTTTCTCGGAGCTTACCTGATGAACTACTCCTTACTCAACTTTTCGGTAGATTTCTCGTCCAACAATGCGTTATTACAGAAGATATTTGGCACTGAAGTCTGGCGGGGTATGCTTGGTGCTGAAACATTACCCGCATTGATGTTCTTCTTGATCATCTTTCTAATCCCGGAAAGCCCCAGGTGGTTGCTTGTAAAAGGCCAGGAAAGCAAAGCCGTTTCTATTTTTTCCAAGATTTACAACAACACTTCGGTGATCGCACATCAGATCAACGAAACGAAATCGATGTTGCAATCAGAAAGAAAGTCAGACTGGAAAATATTGCTCACTCCGGGTATCTTCCGTGCAATAATCATCGGTGTTGCCATTGCTATGCTGGGCCAATTTATGGGTGTGAATGCTGTATTGTATTACGGGCCTTCCATCTTTGAAACCAGTGGCCTCTCTAGCGGAGACTCCCTTTTCTATCAATCGCTTATCGGCATGGTAAATATGGGAACAAGTGTACTGGCACTCCTGATCATCGACAAGATTGGACGTAAAAAACTGGTATATGTTGGAGTTTCCGGCATGGTCATATCACTTCTCCTGATTGGTTTTTACTTTATGATGGGTAAATCGTTAGGACTGTCGAGCATCTTCTTGCTGGTTTGCTTTTTGCTCTACATTTTTTTTACTGCCGGATCTATCAGTGCCGTTATCTTCGTATTCCTTTCGGAGATGTACCCCACCCAAATCCGTGGCACGGCTATGTCTATCGCAGGATTGTCGCTTTGG
>ENA-UOOM01002060-UOOM01002060.1-fermentation-metagenome-genome-assembly--contig:-NODE-2060-length-17414-cov-97.657354_pt1 | contig 17414 bp, 19 predicted proteins | sample MGYA00245781_ERZ724031 | MGnify/ENA primary metagenome ERZ724031 (study PRJEB28704, sample SAMN03018317) | fermentation metagenome | biome: anthropogenic terrestrial biome; feature: soil... | reverse complement strand
CTTTTCTATATCGTTCATTGATACGAGGTTGCTTTTAAAGATTACCCCCAGTATCAGGTAATAAGCCCAGTATGCTTCCACGATAAATTGGTAGGTTTTTCCATAAAATGGGATTATTATTATGATAATATTTATCAAATTCATAATACTTTAAATAGTATTACCAATAACATAATATGGTGATAACATGAGTAAATACAAAGCAATATGTATAACAGTAAAATGTAAATGTGGCGAAGAAATAGCAACCTTAGTTCCTCTGGAGATATCGGAGGCAGATTGGCGTAAAACTCGAGAAAAGTATGGTGAAATGATCATTGAGAATTTTTAGGTTTGTCTTTTAAATTAGAGCGTGATCTTTCAAATTCCCTCTCGGCGTGCCTTATGATTTCCATTATGTGCTGGTATTTCAGGTATGGTGTTATTTCTGGTTTTACTGGAATTCGTATATCACATTTCCTCATGTCACTGCTATAATTACTACTCAATTTTTTATACCTTTCTGCCATTGTTGAGATATACTGATAGGATAAATCAACTTTGTTTTCACAGTCAAAAAGGCATTCCAATTCTTCCGCTAACTCATTGATTATGCCGACTGCCAGGGTTAGTTCCGTTAAGCTGATGGGTTCTGATTCACCTATATTCTTGGCGTTGATTTGGTACAAGCTGTCTAAGTACTCTTTAATATCACCGTACCATGCATGGAAGTCTCTGCTTGGGAATATCAGGATCTCATCTCTTCTTAGAAATAGCTGTGGCTGGTACAACAGTATTTTTTTCTTATCCACAATACCATAACTATAACGCATATTGAACCTGGACCTTGAAATAAGAAGTTTCCTAAAAAGTACTATAATTTTACTGAAACTTTTCTTCTAGATGGTACAACCTTCTTCTCAGAATCACCAATGATATTATTCAGATATACATCAAGATAACATTGTTGGAGCTCTTTTTTAAATAGCGAATCCATATTCACATCTAAAAGATGTGTTTTTCCCATAATTTCAGGCCAATAGCCTAACAGCTTCCAGTTTTCCCCTGTTTCAAATTTGAAATAGATTTTTTCAATATGGTTTATATGTTCCTGTAATGCTCTGTATGTTCGGTTGAATTCTTCTCTGGTAAACACTATGACTTCTTCATGGTTCTGAAATTGTTCGGGATGGTATGGTTCTGCAAATCTCCCCTTTACTTCTCCTTGACTCATTTTCATAAATATCATTCACCCTTTCTTAACTGGATAAATTATTATATAAACCAGATATCATCTGGTTTGGGAGAGAGAGCATATGAGAAGTAATAATTTCATTTAAAAAGTTATATTACCTTGTTAAACCAAAATCTAAGCTATATGGAAACAGTTAAATTCGTGCTTTTAGACATCGATTACATCACCCAGAAGGGGAAACCAGTGGTAAGATTGTTCGGCAAAATCCCCGATGGCGGATCAATAATAGCCCATGACAAAAACTTCAAACCATACATATACATTCTAACACATAATATCGATGACTGTATAAATGAATTAAGTGATTTAGAACTCCATAATCTGGAAAAAATCTGCAAAAAAGATGGTGGAGAAATAAAAAACTTCTTAAAGATTAGTCTAGAACATCCAAGAGATATACCCCAAATAACAGATAAAATACAAAAATTACCAACAGTGGAAGAGGTAAGGGAACATGACATACCCTTTTACCGCAGATATCTTATTGATAACGATTTGTTCCCCATGAAATATATGGAGGTTCAGGGAAAGGTGTTAAAACGCCACCAATATTTCAAAGGGACAGTCCTATTCGAAGTACAAAAACAACCCATTAAGATAGAATCCAGTCTACCAAAACTTAAAATATTAAGCTTTAATATTGAATCTGTTAATTCTAAAGGCAAACCACAAGTAGACGAAGATCCCATTAATATGATTAGTTTTTACAGTAATCAAGGCTTTCATAAGATATTCTCCACCAAAAAATCATCACATGATTTCGTAGAGACCGTACAGACGGAGAGAGAATTGTTAAAAAAATTTATGGAAACTATTAAATCTGAAAATCCTGACATAATTGCTGGTTATAACTCAGACAAATTTGACTTTCCTTATATTAAAGGTAGAGCCGATATATTAGGAGTTCCACTCAATCTTGGAGTTGATGGTTCAAAGATTAAATTTTGGGCTGGTCATATGAAATACGCATCAATTAAAGGGCTGGTCCATGTCGATCTATATAAAATTGTACGTCGTTATCTCCAACTAAACGATCACACCTTGGAAAAGGTTTACAAAGAGCTCTATCAGGAAGAAAAAATCGATATACCATCTGAAGAGGTTTACAAATGTTGGACCGGTGAAGGCGAAAGATTGGAAAATCTATTTAGATATGCCTTGGAAGATGTGAAGGTCATCAGCCAGATAGCTGATAAAATGTTGGCCCTTATTATTGAGGTTACTAGAATTGTAGGGCAACCTTTATTTGAAATCACAAGGCGGGGTACTGGAACGCAAGTTAAATGGTACCTTATACGGAAAGCCCATGAAAACGATATTATAGTTCCAAATGAGTTTGGAAAGTTCGAAAGAAATGTAGTTGGTGGATATGTGGAGGAACCAGTCCAAGGGCTTTATGAAAACATCGTTTATTTCGACTTCAAAAGCATGTATCCCAGCATCATAATAGCCAAAAATATCTCACCAGAAACCTTAACGGAAGATGACGATAAAAACTGTCATGTAGCACCCGAATTCGGTTACCAATTCAGAAAAAAACCAATAGGTTTCATCCCATCAATTGTAAAGGGATTACTAGATAGCAGGATAGAAATAAAGGCCGAAATGGATAAATGCACAGATCCACATGAATACCAAATGCTAAATTACAGACAAGATGCAGTAAAAAGATTATCCAGTACCGTTTACGGTCTTTTCAACCATCCTCAGTTCCGATGGTATTGTGTGAAGTGTTCAGAGGCAATTACAGCATGGGGTAAAGAATTTCTGCAACAAACAATGAAAGAAGCAGAGCAAGTAGGCTTTAGTTTACTGTATGCAGATACCGATGGGTTCTATGCTATATATTTAGATCGTTAGCTTTCCGATTGGTAACATTATACAAAATTCTCTTTTTGAATTTTCAATTAATATACAATTTATCTATAATTTTTCTAGTTTCTCCTTTATCATATCAGCTAATTCTTTAGGAGTGTATTTATTAGCATTTATATAACCTATAGTGGTCACGATTCCAGGTATTTCTGTATTATCAAATCTTACAGGCAGTATATATTCCTCTTTTTCTTCAAAAGCTCTTGCTTGAGCACTACGACGCTCATGATTTGTCCATAATTTTTTTGCATAATTTTCAGAAAGAAACATTACACAAAATCTTGCTTTTTTTCGATATATCTCATCAAAGTGTATATACAAATCTTTTCCCCAACTATCTACACTGCTAAATTTATCATAGAACACCCTTATTTCACTATAGAGTAGATTAGTGGCTACTTGTTCCACATATTTTCTATCTTCACCTGCAAAAGAAAGAACTACATCGTAATCAAATTTTTTGCTTAAACTTGCAACTTGATCTTTAAAATTAAAATAAAATTCAGAATTTTCTATCAGTTTTATTTCTACATGTATATCTCTTAAATAGTTATCTGAACCCAATGATTCATTGTATGCTTCATCTATGTCCTTTTTTATATTCGCATCGAATTCATCCTTATATTCCATAGGCACTTGAATATAAAGATGCCAGCCAGTTAACTCACGATCTCCAGCATACCAACCATCGGAACTAGACATTAAACTTAAATTAGATTTCTTTAAAAATTCCAAGGCCCAAAAATAATCTTTATATTTCAAATATGAAAAAGCAGTTTGATGAACTAATTTACACCATTTCAAAAATTCCTCACTCTCCATATAATCCAACCAGAATATCGTTTAACTAGTAATCAACTCATCACATGCACGATTAGCGTATTTTAGCTTCTTTTTAGTATTATAATTTTTTCAAGACTTTTTCTTTTATTATTTGGAATTCTTCTTCTGTTATAGCACCATCATCCAATAAATCTTTAGCCATTTTTATTTCTTCAACTGGAGATGTGGTATTTTTAGATTTATCTTCGGTTTCACGAATTTTATCTTTAACTGAATTTATAAATTTAAATGCTTCTTCATTCCTTATATTTCCAATCAAGATTTTATCTTCATTAAATTTTATTTCAATGGTCTTAGAATTTGCAATATCAAATCCCATTCCTATTAAGCCAAATGCTAGAAATTCATCCTTATTTATATTGATTTTCTCTTTAATTGATTTAATATCCCTGTAATGAATAAATTTATTATCAGCTGTTAATAACCCCTCAGGTTGTAGTAAAATCCCACCACCTGCTCCATTACCATATATTAACATATCATCTGAAAAATCAACACCATTACTAATAAATTTATGATTAACTTGATTTCTTAATCTCATTTCTTTCCTAGGAATCTTAACCATATTTTCTCACCAGATTTATGGAATCAAACTAACTCTTTTTCCACTATCTTGATCTCATCCTCTGTCAAACCATACAACTCATAAACCAATGCATCAATCTGCTTATCCGTAGCATCAATCTGTCGCTTAATTATTTCCTTATCCTGAGGCGTTCTAGCTGAATTAATATCTTTATTCAGTTTTAACATCTTTTCTACAAGATTAACCATATTATCATGCTTTGTTTTATACTTAGATTCATTAAGATCTATAAGTGGAAATGGTAATTCATATAACTTTACAGCTTTAATTTGTGGTATAACTCTTTGTTCTCCTTGTATTGACATTAAATACAAGAAATGGAACATTCTAGATTGTAGGACGCCCAATACAAAATGATCATTAAGCACACAATCTTTTAATTTAAATAAGTACAACGCATCTGTTGCGTAATATCCATTTTCATTATCTAAAGCAACTGTGATCTTTTTAGTAGTTGTAAGTCCTATGAATTTTGGTGATTTGAATATATCTGGGTTTCTTGGCCTATGTAAAGCAAACCATGGATGTTTACCTTCTTTTACTTCTTTACAAGTAATTTTATCCTTGTATTGACTTATATGGTTCTTAATATTAGGATATTCTCTAATATTACTATCGCGTGTTAGATAAATTATAGACTGAGAAGGTTTTTTAAAATTGTATCTTGTGACATTTTCACCTAAAACACATGGTTTAATTACATCTTTTTCCAAATTAACCTGTTCAACAAGTTTATTATCAACAACGAAAGCATCTTTATAGTCTGGGCTTATTCCCCTCTGTATTTTTCCATCAATTAATTTTTTAAAGGGAGGATTAATTCCCATGAGCCTTTGATAAATATTTACTCCAGAAATATGGTTTGTAAAAAATGTATAGAAAGGGTCTTTTAATGCAGTATCTAACCATTTTGAATATTTAATAGGTTTTATTTCAGTTAGAAATCTTTGTTTTTCACTAGGATCAACATTACGAATATCTCCTAAAATCATTTTTTTAATAGATTTATTAGGACTTAATACGAGGATAGTGGAAGTATTCAGGACTTTTGGTCCAAATACTTTTTGACCTAAGTTAACAAGAATTTTTATTCCGTATTTATTAATTAAAAAATGTCTCAAAGCTTCCATATCGGTCTGAGTCAATAAAGTACTAGGTAATATCATTCCAAAGATACTATTCGAAGACATTAACATTGTTGAATGATGGATAAAATACATAAATGAGTCTACCATTCTAACAATTATCTCTTTATTAATTAAACGCAAATAACTTAATTCTGAATCTGTAAAATCTGCACCCCATGGAGGATTGCCTATTACTGCATCAAACCCTCCGTTTTTAATGATCTCAGGGAACTCACTTCCCCAATCAAATGGATTTATGCGCCGAATTTCATCAGCTTCTACCTCTATCTCGCTATATATTTCTGGTCCGATTAGACTGTTCCCACATTTAATATTATCACCAAGGTCTGGGAGTGCTCGTTCTTTGAACAGCTTCTGTTGAGCTTCTAGTGCATCTTTATTCTCCCCTTCCAGAACTTGTAAAAGTAAACTTAGTTTGGTTACCCATACTGCCTGACTGTCTATATCTACCCCATAAATATTGTTTAGGAGGATTCTTTTCTTTTCCTGTATTGTTAGATGCAATTCGCCATTTTTACCTTGATAGATTTTATCCTTTAATCTGTTTTGGTCTTTCTGTTGTGAATAGTAGTCTCTATGCCAGTCTAAGAGATATTTGTATGCTCCTAGTAAGAAAGAACCAGATCCACAAGCAATGTCTATTATGTGTAATTCTGATACCTTATTAGGAGTTTTACCTTTACATAGTTTTCCTACTGTGTTTTTAACTATGTAATCTACTATATATTTAGGTGTATAATAAATTCCGCCTGCTTTTTTGACTTCTGGCTTCTCTTCTACCTTGGCTTGGTGGCTTGGTGTTAACCTGATGACTTTCCCTAAGAACTGTTCATATACATTACCTAATATTTCAGGTTGAAGTACGGAAAATTCATATGGGCTATCAGGATAGTATAGGCTTTTTATGACTGTTTTTAGTATTCTATCATCTATGGTTAGAGTGAGTGTTAGTTGATCTGGTTCTGTTGGTCGGTTTTTTTCTTCATGGAAGTGAAATAAGCCAGAGTTGTATTTAGCATCAGCATCTAAGCATACCTGGGTGAATGCTTGGTATATGTTATCATTATCTAGTAGAGATTGGAGTTTACCGTATTTTTCTATTCCTCTGTCTTCGCACATTCTTAGGAATATGATGCGGTCTATCGTTTGTTGTACTGAGTAGTTCAGTTCTTCTACTGTTAGATCTGGGTTTCGTAGTGCGATGTTTTTTGCGAATAATTCTCTCCATGTTTCTATTTCTGATAAGAATTCATCATCTACTTCTGTTGTGCCCCTCTTCTTTTTGGTGCTTTCAGCATACTTATCAAATGACCCCTTTAATAATGCATCCTTTGAGAAAGTATTATATAGGTAATCCCATTGGTCCACATAATCCTTGTAGCTTAAATACTTTATTCTGCCAGCACTAGTACGGTCATTTTTCTTTGGTCTTGTCCTAGTTTCATATACAGCTAATTCTTCAAAATCAGTTAAAATTGAAAGTGGTAATTTAGCACTCCAGGCATATCTGCGGAGCTGGTATGCTGGTTTTTTATCTTTATCTATATTTACAGATGGTTTTTTGGCTTCAATAAAGAACATTTTTCGGCCAGTAAGTGTGAAACAATAATCTGGTGCTTTAGTTCCGCCACCTACTTTAATACTATCTTCAAAAATAACATCTCTGTACTGTGGGGCAGTGCCGGATATATTGTCTACATCCCAGCCTAGGGCTTTAAAAAATGGGTTGATAAATTCCTGTTTAAGCTGTTCTTCCTTATAGCTAGGATTTTTATACGCTTCTATATTTCTTTCAAACTTATCCACTAATTCCATTATTTCTGGAGGTGCTTTATTCATTTAAATATCTCCTTGGAAAGATATTTTTTATTTATCAAATATTATTGTTTCGTTAATTGAAAGAACAAATCCTTCAAATAAATATCTAAATGCCTTTATAAAGAAAAATGAGATGAATATAAGAATAACTCCCATTAATATAGATTGTATAGAGGCAATAGCGAAAGGAAAAGGCGAAAATGATATATTTAAATTTGTAATAACTGGAATAATTTTATAAATCATTATAGAAAGTAACATTAGAATTGCATAGATAGTTGATAAAAAAAATCTTTTAGCACTCGAATATATAAAATTATTTTCTATTCCGCAGTCTGTAGCTCTTGAATAATTAAAAGTTAAAATAGACAAAGCAGTACCTATTGATATTAAAGTTAATCCAGGTATAATTAATGTTAGTAACGAGACATCATTAAAGAATAGTAAAAAAAGAAATATTGCTATCCAGGATGAATTAAGATATAATCTATAAATTTTTATCTCATCTGTATCATAAATGAATTTATTTACCTTTAATGAATCACTTAAAACAAAATCTCCAATTAAAAATTGAAAGACTTTAACTTTATAAATTCGTCCTAATTGCCAGAATAAAAGTATAAATAAAATAATTGCTGTTAAGACTTCATATGTGAATAAATTATAAGATTTATAAATGAAACTCAAAAAAGCCAATATAAAAATTAATAGAGTTAAAGCAAGAAAAAAATATTTATCTTTCCCCATGTATTTGCTTCTATTTTCATTATTAAAAAAGTTTATCTATAATCCAAGATTTTGGTAGCTAAATCAGGTTATTATAACTTTGGATCTGTTTATAAATCCCCGAAATAATTGGTGTTATTTATACAGAAATGCATAGTTTGATATAGGGGTAAATGGTCATTTATAGGTATTTTTGATAGTATTAAATAAGTTTTAGAAATTATCTTCCTTGTCCTGTCTGTTTTGTATGGATTTAGGTACTTGCATAGACATCAAATTAAAATGCCAAACTATCCTTTATAAGGATCAGTAGAATAATGAAAGAATGCTTCTATTATATTAAATGAAATGATGATTAACTATGATTTTAATTACGCTTTACATAACTTTAATTGTGTTCCACTACCACAAATATTTCAAGTATTTTAGATCCAATATAGAAAACAGATTTACAGATACATACAGCCGGGAATTTATATATACGCCCCCTGAAATAGTGGTACGAAGGGTTGGTAAATAGTCCATTCGGTATATATGAAATTCTGCATTTAGTACTGTTTTTATGAGTATCTAAGTATTTTAAAAACAGATTTAATAAATCAGTGCGTTATTCAGGTAGATGGGGATGTGTGCGGGTATTTTAATATGTGTTTACATCGAGACAAAAGGAAAAAATATTTAAATTACACCAACTCACTTTCATTTTTTTTGATTTTGACTTTTTATCCATAAACGGAAAGCATCACTGGCCCCCATTTTTAAATATCCTTTTTTACCTTCATATTTTTCAAATGCTTTCCTTCTGAATTCTTTTTCTTCTTTATCTGTTAAATCTACGGGAATATATAGTCGTCCCATCCTAAATAACCTCTTTTTATGTTTATGTCGTTATTTAGTTTGTTATAAGCGTAATATAAACCGTAAACTAAATATTCTTAGTATTAAGCGTGAACTAAAAACACTAAAACTTAAATATAATTAGTAAAAACTTAATATTTAGTAAGTATCTAATTTATACATTAATAGGGGATTTTATGGCTGGTATAAAAATTTGTCCTAATTGTGGGAAAATTAATAAGGAACCAGACAAGTTTTGTAGTGATTGTGGTAGTTCTTTGGATAAAAATCTAAATGTTACAAAGACGGACCATAAAAATAATCTTGTACCTGAAATTGGATCTGATGTTAAATATATTATCATTGTATTTGGTTACTTTTTAATAATTTTTGGCGTAATTACTGGATTAACAATAGGTGAAAGACCAATATTACCTTTTTATGGCTTAATTTTAGCTTGTTTAATTGGAATATTCCTATATTTAAAGGGAGGGAGCACCAGTAAGCATGGAAAAATCATATTATTATTAGCTCTGATAGCTATGGTAATATGGTTTATAACCTCAGCTATATTTTGGTCCAGTCCATATGCACCACGAGACCAATATGGGGCTTTATACGGATAAAGAGGTTAGAATATTATTAAGAAGGGAGTAGAAGAATGGTGAAAAATAAAATTTGTCCTAATTGTGGGAAAATTAATAAAGAAGAAGTTAAATTCTGTGGCGAATGCGGGAATTCTTTAACTGAATCTACTGAAATAAAAAAACCGAAACAAGAAAATGTTGGATATTTAGTATGTAATGATTGCGGTGGATTATATAAACTTAACAAAGGTGAATCTCCAGATGATTTTGAATCATGCCAATGTGGAGGAAAATTAATACACACTCAAGATCCCGCAAATTTAAAGGATTTAAAAAGTAAAGGAGGAAAGCCTGATAAAAAAACAGCTATAAACAGTGATATTACAAGAAATATATTGGGAATAATCGATAAAAAGGCCATAGTTGTTGGAGGATTAGTAAGTATAGCTTGTATTATTTTGTTATATCAAGATATTTATTATTCTACATATCTGGGAGATGTAGGGGTGATATTGACTCCAATTACGATTTTATCAGGTTTAATAATTGGTTTCTTAGTTTATAAAAAAGATTATTATGTCGCAGTGTTCAATGGGGCAATAATAGGATTAATACCATTTTTTTACATGTTCATTGTTCACACAGGATACATAGCATGGTCAGGCCCTTCCAGCAATGTTTCAGATGTTATTTTTTCTTCGATAAGAGATTTCATTTATTATTTACTAGTAGGAGCTATATCTGCTGTGATAGGGGGTTTTATAACCCTTAAATTCAGAGGTAAATGAAGAGTGCAAGGTTGGGAAGTTAAATTGAACTGTGCTGTGCGCAATAAAAAAGCTAATAGCGTTTGTGTTAATTCGTTCTGGTAGTTCTTCGGAGCCTGGAGCTGATATTTATAGTGGGCCTGTTATGGGAGGATTAGTGAGGTGTTTATTCTATGAATTGTAGTTTACATCAGGAAATTGAAGCTGTTGCAGTTTGCGTAGATTGCAAAAATCCGTTATGTGAAGATTGTGTGGTAAAAATTGATGGACGGAATTATTGTAATGACTGCGCTCAAAGCCAAGTTACAGATAAAAGAGATATCGATACCGAAATGAAAAATTTGTCACAGATGCCTGGTGATGTTGCTAAAGTCGCCGGTAAAATGCAAGGTTTTCTTAAGAAAAAAAGCAGTAATTTAAAGGATAAAACTGGTAAGGGAATCGACGGTTACAAAAATAAAACCGAACAAGGACTGGATAAAGGATTAATAAATATCAAAGAAACTGGGACAGATATCTTAGATAAATTTTCCAAATCTTTAAAGGAGGGATCTACTAGGGATTTGATTAAAAGCAGTAAAATAGATTCAAAAAACCCTTTAGACGAGATTAAAAAAGCTAAAGAATTATTAGAGATTGGTGCAATCACGGAAGAAGAATTTAATGAAATCAAGAAAAAATACTTAGAATCAATGTAAAAGGAGCATGATATAGTGATAGATCTAAGATCTATAAAATGGACACCTGTAATAATCGGAATAATTATTGCATTTATTCTTAGTTGGTTTTTAAGTGTAATTGGTTATTTTATTGCAACAGTTTATGTTGGTTATTCTGTTGATGGAGAATATATAAATGGAGCTATTCATGGAGCACTGGTAGGTGTTATAACTGCAATCATAGGTGGTATACTTGGGCTGATTATATACTCAACAAATCTAGGAGTATATGGGGCTTTTTATACTATAACAATAACAATCATATTGATAATTACTGCTATCATTATTGGTGGAATCGGCGGTTCATTAGGGGTACTAATAAAAGAAAAAGCCAGGGATTAAAGAAAAACTTGTGAAATTTATTGCTTTTTAAAAAAAATAAAGTTAAAGGCTAAAAACTCCCAGATCCATAATCACTCCCAATGTCGCTACCAGAATCTGTAGTGTCAACCATATCGTACCCTGTATCGGTATAGCTTGTATCTGCTCCAATATCATCTCCAGGGGCATAACCTGTATCTGCTTGAGATCCAGATAAAGCACCAAAGGCCAATACACATACGGCGATTAATAAACCAATACCAACAGCTGTAGCTGTATTTATCACGATATTCACCTCCTTTTTTGTTAATTTCAAAAAAAAGAAATTTAGGTAATTATGCAACCAATTATTCGTTCAGCAACAGTTATGATTTTACGGCCTCTGCCTTTGATTTCGTCTTCTTTGCCACCAAACGCACCAATATAGAACTTACTCTTTTTGTTGGAGATTCCTAGGAAGCAAGAACAAATATACGAACAACATTCCGCTTCAATTTCTTGTAAACTACGGTTATCATCTTCGTAAAGTACACCTGGCTTCTCACAGTGCCCTAACCAGATATGTGACCATTCGTGTAACAGGGTAGCCACCATTGCCGTTTCATTGTCTCTTGGGGAGATCCAAATCATACTTCCAGATGTGCGACCATTTATCAGGCCCAAATTTTTGATTACAACAGGAATAGGGCATTTTTTAACCATTTCATCAAAATCCACTTCACCATGTATTAAATCACTACAACCAACTGATATTTCAGGGCCTTCTGTATCACTCTGGTCAAAAACAGATACTGGCATGAAGCCCTTTATAATGTAGATATCTTCATAATTCTCGTCCTTTATCCGCTTCTTAATAGGAGCCAATATCCTTATAGCCTTTGATCCTTTCTTAATTAACCTACCTTTCTTATTCCATTGCCTGAAACCAGCCAAAAGAGTAAAATCAGGCTTCTGGGCCCATGCCAGGATAATATTATGTAATGAATATCTTTTAAACCCATTATCCCAGCGTCTTGCGAACTCCAAGAGCAGATCAGGATCTGATACCACAGAATCAGCGATTTCATCCAGCTTATTGTTGAGATATGCGCCCAGTTCTTTCCCTTTCAGTTTAGGTATCTTTAACTCTTCCATCCTAACATCTCCTTGAGCCCGCATTTGCTACCCGGATGAGGAAGGCTACAAATTCGTCCATGTGTTCATGTGCCTGGTGGTCCATTTTAATGTCGCAAGGATCCGTAAAGAAGTCCTTTACCACCATACACCTCATGCAAGATCCATTTCCTATCGCCTGGGCACATGGATGCCCTAATCTCTCCCAGCATATCCTGCTGAGTTTCTTCATGTTCCATTTCATCTAAAATCACCTCATATTTTTTTATTAATTCAATTTTATTGTAAATTAAAAACAAAGAGATGTAGAGGGCGATTTAGGTGGATAAGGGCTAAAAATAAGGTTAAAAAGGAAGCAAGGATGCATTAGGTCGCATATCATTTGTTAGCGGATATGAAGCTTGAAAAAGAATCGACAGGTTAACGTTAACTATTTTTGTTAAAAAAGAGCAATAGGGTGGTCAGAGTGGTCAGGAGGACATAGGTCATATTAGAAAACTCGAAAATAAGTAATAATAAAGAATATAATATTATTTAAGATTATATTTCTCTATGATTTCTTTGTATTTTTCCTGGAAGTCCGTATCCACCTGTCCATGCTGACCTCCCTTCCAAGTATTTTCAGGATGGGATTTTAGCCAGACTTTAGAATCTTGTCCTGTCATCTTTGATTCAATTAAGCCCATTTTTTCATGCCTTTTTTTATATCGTCTGGCTTGTCTTTCTCCAATTTTAAATATTTCACATATTTTCTTTTTATATTGCTTTATGGACACAGTACTAGTTTCTTCGGATGTGGCATTCTGATCTGCGAGCCATTTTAAGACTTCATGGTCTTTTAAGTCTAGATCGTCTCCGTAATCTAGATTTCCATGTACTTTGTCTTCTATGAAGTTATACACTTGCTCCATTATTTCAGAGAGATCTATAAAGGCTAGTTCAACATGTTTTGGTTGAATTTTTCCTGAATTATCTTGCAGTGCCTGTATTGCAGAGAATTTTAAGAGCAAATTTTGGATGGTGAAATCAATCATCTCTATTAATTTTTTATTTTTACCAGATCTATTTTTACCCCGGTTAATTAACAGGACGGATAGATCTACAAATATTTTCACCGCTATATCAGTTAATTCAAATGCTTCAGGGACTTCAATTGAATTTAAGAATCTGCTAAATGATTCTAAAGCCCCATCATAGTCTATTTCTTCCAGGACTCGTGCTTTATATATATCTGTCTTATCATCTGCGAAAATGGGTATATAAGATACGATAAATCTTCTTAAATCTCCATCCAGTACAATATTTTCTCCCACCTTAAAGGGTTGGACAAAAATACAGGCACAACAATGGGGTTCATATTTTAAGGCATACTTATGTTCGATGTCTACTGGTTTTTTTTCTACTGTGTTATTGGGGTAGGTGTCTAGAGCCTGTCTTAGATACTTCCGGGATTCTGTAAATACCGATTCTTTAGATGTAAGAAGCTCCTTTCCTTCATCAATTATTATGAAATCTAAGCTTAGATGACCTTTTACTGGCACATACTCTTTTTCTTCGCCTCTTTTATTGTCTATCCGTACTTTTCCCATGAACTGTTCAGGGTGGAAGGAAGTAGGTTCAACAAAAGATTTTCCAATTTTTTCTAGTACCTGTTTAATGACCCTTTTCAACTCCCCTTTACCACCACCAGAAGGTAAAAAAATAAGTAAACTGATTCTACCATCAGTTACAATGCTACCAAGCTTCAAAGACATACGGGCGATTAACACGGATAGTAGATTATACCATAAAGCCTTTATTATGGGCAGATATTCCTCGCCCCGTAATCCTGTGGCCTGGGCTAGCTCTTTAAAAAATTTTAAATGTGAAGTAGGGTGTTTCAATTTATCACCACTCATCTTCATCATTTTCTAACCCTAAAAACAATTTATCATCCAGGTCTAATGATCCATTGTTCTGTATACGCATCATTAAATAATCTGTAATTAACCTTGTTGTTTCAGGTGGACTCAATGGTAAAATTATACGACCATAGATGTCTTCAATCTGCCAAACACCAACCAAATCTTCACTCTGGACAAATTCATGTACCTTTTCGATAGATATCATATTATTATCACTGATGTCTTTAAAAGCATATTCCACACTTATTAAGAAATCAACAACTTCTAAAGACTTTACAGTCTTTAGACTCAGACTTGTATTATCCAATATAGATTTCATTGCTTTGTCTCGACATTTCAGTTCATATTTTAATTCATACTTATACAAAATTATCATCTCCTTTAAAATTTTAGCAGATTTTTGAATCTACCAAGTTTAATTATGACCTAATTTTCTATTTAAAGCTTTTTTATAGCTTATTTAAAAAAATAACTAAATATTTAGCTTTCTTTTAAATTTTACGAATAATTATAAAATTTATAAAAAACCCTAATAATTAAAAGGGTAGAAATATTATTGGAGATTTATATGGCCGGAGAAAGTATCGCTCTTAATATCTTGAAAATTCTTTTGAACACTAAAGGAATGTTAACACAAGAAATAATTTCAGAATTAAAAAAAACACGGGATTTAAAAGTGGATCCAGATGCAAGTGTTTCGGAGAATCTAAAAAAATTACAAGAAAAAGAAATTATAGAGAGAGAATCAACCCCAAAACCAGGAAGAGGCCCTGATCCTAAGTTTACCAAACTTAAAACTGATTATGTTGGATTTAAGAAAGTAGTAGAATATATTTTTAATATTAAAAACCAGGACGTTTTACACAAATATAAAAAAATTTTTATAAACTCCAGTTATGCTAAAGAAAATATAAATATGGATTTAGTCAATGGAATTGAGAATAACCTAAATAATGCTCTAGAACCTGCTGAAAAAATAGAATTTAACGAAAGAGAAAGAGAAAAAATTTTAAACATTCTACAATCATCTGCTTCAGCAATACACTATGCATTTATCGAACCTACTTTATTGTTAGAATGGTATATTGTAGAAAATGAACAGGATATTTTAAAGTTTAAACAAGCATTTATAACCCGTTTATTGCTTAGATTAGGTGAAGATCTATTGTCCGACACAACAAACACCTCTAAGAAATTCAACTTTGGAATTTATGTTGAATTTTCAGACATCGAAAGATTCCCCAAAATAATAATAGATGACGGTAAGATCGAATCAATTTTTCACCATTCATTTGAAGATTAAAAATTGCATACGGCTATCCAATTAGCATTTAAATTTCCAACCACCATATATTTCATGTAGAAATTTTCAATATACCAATCCTAACGATTGACTCTATATATTTTAATAAAAAAAACAAACGTACAGGGACCTATATTAATTGATCGCTCTTTTCCTGACGAAAGAAGGTTGTAGGAAGCTTTATTGAAAAAGAATAACATAAAACGCCACAAAAAGCCATATTTTCCCATATAACTGGCCTTATAGCCATATTACGCTCTCCCCTGGTTGTTATTGAAATATGGGTGGTAGTAAATTGAGTTATGTTATTGGAACTATTTGAATTTGATATTATTTAGGAGATCATTGTTATCCAGTCCTTCACTTTCAAGAATACCGCTAGCCTTAAGAGCTTTTTTAATCTTTTCGATATCAGAAATAGATTTACTGTTCTCTTCTGTTTTAGCTTTAAGTTCAACTATTTCTTGTTTTAAAGCTTTATTCTCTTCTTTAATCGCTTTAACCTCTTCACTCTCAAGACTTAATGTTTTAATTGGATTAATAGCAATTGATGGAAGATGTTTAATATATAGTGATTTTAATTGACTTTCTGTAGCATTATAATAATTATCATCAGTCCCACCCAATTTATGACCTATAATTGTCTCCAACGGTTCTCGTGGCATACCAGAATTAGCAAAATTGGTTTTTAACCATTGTCTACCCAAATGCCCCGTAACCTTCCGTTGTTCATTCTTATCTCTATCCCAACCAATATCATCGCACAGACGCTCATACATAGAAACGATACCAGCTTCTGCCATAGCTTTATCTTCACTTTTATGTTGTGTGAATAACGGTTGATTATCTTCTAGATTGTCTCTTTCAACTTTTAAATAAGATTTAATTGCATCTACCGCTTCTGGAGATAGAAAAGTTATCACTTTTTCCCCTGTCTTATGCCTTCTAATTTTGATAGTGCAAATATTATTTTCATCAAGACCTTGCTTGAACTGCCCTACAGTTAATGGAACTACATCAGAATTTGAAAGCCCGCTTGAAAATTGAGTTAAGATGATAGATTTCTGTTTGATTGAGTTACATGAATCCAACAATAGTTTTATATCATCTTTAGTTGGTAATACTCGCTCATTTGGCCTTTTGAAATTATCAATCCTATTTCTACGATTTTTAGGAACATCAATCTGATAATAAGTAAAGAATTGCTTAACATAACTCTTTCTTTTTTTATAGGTTTCAATATTCCAATTTGCCTTAGATTCGCAGTAATGATCAAATTCTATAAACCAATTATTCATTTCTCTTTCCCAAGGTGGTTTATTGATGTCTTCCTTACAAACATCTAAAAGTTCAGTTGGTGTCTTAGAAACCGCCATACAAAAAGTCGCTAATGAATCTCGATAAAGTTTCATAGTCCCATCACTAACAGCATCTACCCACACTTGAAAAAATTTATCTTTTGACACAATTTCTTGCATTTCTCTGAAATTCATACTAATATTTAAATCCTATTTAGTATATAAAAGTTACCATATCTATAATTAATCCCAGGGGATTTACACCACACATCAACTCCACATCTCTCCAGGAAATACCCAATTCTATCATGGTACCTATAAAAGTCTTAAAACCT
>ENA-UOOM01002059-UOOM01002059.1-fermentation-metagenome-genome-assembly--contig:-NODE-2059-length-17443-cov-6.090522_pt1 | contig 17443 bp, 15 predicted proteins | sample MGYA00245781_ERZ724031 | MGnify/ENA primary metagenome ERZ724031 (study PRJEB28704, sample SAMN03018317) | fermentation metagenome | biome: anthropogenic terrestrial biome; feature: soil; material... | reverse complement strand
GTTTGGGTCAAATTTCGTCCGGCGTTTCCATCATTTCTTTTCCGGCGTTGACATCTCGCAGCTTTTCCGAAATGGAATCAACAAATTCTTGATACTCTTGCAGTTGATAGCTCAAGTCCTGAGTTGCTTGTTAAGCATGATAAACTCGGGCATCTTTGCTGCAAGATTGATTTTCAATTACCCGCTGATTTTCTTCAAGAATTTTTATCTGCTGTTAGTAAGGCTTAAGTTTGCTTTCGAATGCATTGATTTGTGGATACAAATCAAGCAACATCTTCAGAATCTTTTCTTTCTGCTTGCCGGAATTGAATGTGCCGATATTTTCAATCTCATTCTGAATAGCCGACATTCCTTCAGTCAAACGGCTCGCTTGTTTGAACAGTCAAATTGTAACGTGCCCGCCTAAGTGAGCCAACCTTGCGCAGCGACTGTAATCAACCGTGTTAAGAGGTACACAATGCTTGTAATTGTAGAGAGTTTGAAAAAAACAAAGTCTGCACCCCACAATCTAAATGCTACAGCCCTTGACATGTATCCGAAATGCATGATAAAATATTACCTATGAGAAATATGGCATTCCCAAAGTAGTAGTGATAAAATCCGCTGTAAATAATAAGAGAAGAAGAATTTAATGATGGAAAAATTAATTGGAATTGACATCGGCGGCACAAAATGTGCGGTAGTCACCGGATACAATGAAAAACAGATCATGAAGGTAGAAAAAAAACAATCTTTTTCTACAAATATATACAAAGACCCATATGAATTGCTGGAGCACTGTGTGAAAATGATTATGGAACTCGTTGATGGAAGTCTAAAAGAGTACAGCGCCATCGGGATTAGTTGCGGTGGACCTTTGGACAGCGAAAAAGGTTTGATTTTATCACCGCCCAATTTAATTGGGTGGGATCATATTGAAATTGTTCGTTATTTTAAGGAACGGTTTCATCTTCCTGTTTATCTGCAAAACGATGCGAATGCCTGCGCTATGGCAGAATGGAAGTTCGGTGCTGGAAAAGGCTGTCATAATATGGTGTTTCTCACTTTTGGAACGGGGCTTGGTGCGGGATTGATTCTGAATGACTGCCTTTATAGGGGCGTTTCCGAGATGGCGGGTGAAGTTGGACATATTCGTCTCAGTCGGTTTGGTCCGGTTGGTAATGGAAAAATGGGTTCTTTTGAAGGATTTTGCAGTGGAGGCGGAATTGCACAGTTAGCCATGCAAAAAATACAGGAACAGTTGCAGAAGGGAATTCGTCACCCCTTGCTTTCAGATGGTTGTGATATTACCGCGAAATCGGTTTTTGAAATGGCACGCAAAGGAGATGCTCTTTGTGTGGAAATATGTGATATAGTTGCTGAATATTTAGGCTATGGGTTATCAGTTCTCATAGATATTCTCAACCCTGAACGAATTATTATTGGCAGTATCTATGTTCGGAATGAAGATTATTTTTTTCCGATTATACATAAAATTATTGAAAAGGAGTGTCTGCCTGGGGCAGCACAATCTTGTAAAATTCATAAGGCAATGTTGGAAGAGCAAATCGGTGATATTGCCGCATTAACTACTGCAATGGGATGAATTTTCAATAGGAGTGAATTTAAATGAAACTATCAACAGTAAAGATACTGAATGAGCTTATGAAATCTTATCCGCAGCTTACCGAATGTGAGGCCACCATTTCGAATGCCGCGCAGGCACTCATATATTGTTATCAGCAGCAGGGAAAATTGTTGGTCTGCGGCAATGGCGGAAGCGCCGCAGATTCAGACCATATTGTCGGGGAACTTATGAAAGGTTTTAGGCTTAGACGTCCTATTGACGACAAAATAAAAAAGAAATTGGAAGAGCATTTGCCGAATGATACAGAGAAGTTCTCAGCAATGCTTCAAAATGCTCTCCCGGCTATTTCATTAGTAGGGCAGAGTGCGCTGACTACGGCCATTCAAAATGATATTTCCGGCGATATGGTTTTTGCGCAGCAAGTATTTGGGTACGGAGAAAAAACAGATGTTTTGATTATGCTCAGTACATCAGGCGATTCCGCTAATGTTGTCAATGCGGCTAAAGTGGCGAAACTAAAAGACGTGACTACGATTGCACTGACTGGGCCTACGGGAGGACAACTCAAAGCTTTATGTGACATTGCAATTATGGTTCCCGCGACGGAAACATACCAAGTTCAAGAACTACATTTACCAATTTATCATGCATTATGTGCTATGGCTGAAAATGAATTTTTTGGAATAGAAAGTTAAGAATCATAAACCCGTTCAATGAACTGGTCAATAGGAAATAAACAGAAGAAACAATTTTTATGTGCCCCTGTCCAATGAACTGAACCAGTAAAAATGGGCAGTGACAAAAAGCCCCCAATCGTAGGATAATAAAAGTTGGGGTAGGAACGAATAGCGCCTGAGAAAAAAAATAAAAAACAAAGCATATTCGATGAAAAACCTTTAAAATGGGAATTGTCAATATAACTATTTTGGGAGGTTATCAATATGCTCTGCAATCATTCTACCGAAAAACTGCTTGGAATTAAAAGGGGTAATCGTAAAAAATGTAAGGCAGCTGCCTCAAAGAACAGAAATTGTCGTTGAGCCGCCGAGAAAACCAGGGAGTATCCCAAATTCTTTGTAAAGTTCAAGCACGGGTGTAAAATGGAGCGAAATAAAATTCGGCGGCAGCGGCTTTGTCCGATGCCGCTATATCTGCACTATAACAGCAGTCACAGTGGAAGTCAAGGGCGGCGGAGCCGTTTATTTACCCTTGACGTCCGGTGTGAAGGCTGTTACTTCGGCATCCGATCGGAATAAAACACGGACAGTTGCGCGTGGATAATGCTCCAATCCTGCCGCCGGCCTGTCCACTTTTTCGTAATGTCCACCATTGCCAGGTACAGCATTTTCAGCAAACTGTCGTCCGTTGGGAAAACCGACTTTGCCTTTGTTACTTTGCGGAGTTGGCGGTTGAAACCCTCAATGGCATTTGTTGTGTAAATGAGCCTTCGCACTTCCTGAGGATACTTGAAATAGGTACTGAGGTTTGGCCAGTTTTCCTGCCAGGAAGCGGAAATCCTGGGATATTTCTTGTCCCAGCGCTCAGAAAAAGCATTCAGGGCTTCCAGTGCGGACGGTTCGTCTACGGCGGCATAGACCGCTTTCAGGTCTGCCATCAGTGCCTTTAAATCTTTGTAAGAGACATATTTCGTAGAATTGCGGATTTGATGGACCACGCAGTTTTGAATTTCAGTTTTTGGGAAATTGGCTTCAATCGCCGCGGAGAAACCGGACAGGCTGTCCGTGCAGGCAATGAAAATATCTTCTACGCCACGATTTCTCAGACCGTTGAGCACGGTGGCCCAAAACTTGGCACTCTCGTTTTCGCCGACCCACATGCCCAAAACGTCTTTGTGACCATCCAGATCTACTCCGATAGCGATGTAGACCGCCTTTTTTACAATCTGCCCTTTGCTGCGAACGTGGTAGTGAATAGCATCTAGAAATACAACCGCATAGATGCTCTCAAGCGGGCGCTGCTGCCACTCCTTCGCAATAGGCAGAATCTTGTCTGTGACACGGCTGATGGTGGTGTCGGAGACCTCTACGCCATAGATATCCCGGATATGTGCTTCTATATCGCCAGTGGTCATTCCTTTGGCGTACATGGACAGAATCTTTTCCTCAATGTCCCGACTGACACTGGTTTGGTTCTTTTTTAGCAGTTGCGGCTCGAACTGTCCATCTCTGTCCCGGGGTATGGCTATGTCCACATTGCCGAAACTGGTGCGCAGGGTCTTGTTGCTGTGACCGTTCCTGCTGTTTTTGGTTTCTTTGTTCCGGTAGTCATACTTGCTGTAGCCGAGTTCTTCGTCCAGCTCAGCGTCAAGGCCGTTTTCCATGAATTCCGCAATTGTTTCCTTGAACAGGTCCTGAATGTCGTCCATGCTGCTCACACCGCTTGTTTGCAGCAATTCCCGTATCTTTGCACGGCGCTCTATTTCTTCCGAGCTGCGGTTTTTCTTTGACATATGTAAAACCTCCATTGTGCTGCTTCCATTCTACACCTCAATGAAGGTTTACACAAAATTCGGGACAGTCTCACCTTACGGGGCAAAGCCAAAGTGACGATGCAGGCTTTGCTTACTTTCGCCTGCATGAATCTCAAAAAGCTGGCAATCTGGAAGTCGAAAGACCCCAGGTTCAAGCCCAAATACGATTTTCCCTTTCTCTTTTTCCTGCTATTTGTTCTAAATTCGATTATTCGTGTGAAAAACGCCGCTTGGGTCTGAATCCCAAACGGCGTTTTGTCTACAGGCTGGGGCAAGTGTATTAAGACGCTGGCTCTCACTTTGTTCAAGCTCCTATTGCCTTTGACACTTTTGCTGCCCCTTAAAAGGCATTTGTATTTACTTACCATTACCCTAAAAAGGGTCTTCATATTTCTTTTACACTCAATTTATCTAATGCTATATCGTGTTTTTCTTGGTCTGCTATGTGCTTTTTTATTGTGGCTTCATTAAGTCATACTGTACTCACATAGTATCCCTCTGCCCAAAAATGCCTGTTGCCAAATTGATGCTTTAAATTTGCATGTTTGTCAAACATAATCCATGCACTTTTTCATTATATAGAAATACATAAAAAACACCGCAAAAGATGAAAATTACACCACTTTTTGCACAAACAAAATTGAAGTATAATATAATTTGTAAGAGATGAACCGATACATAGAAGAAAGACAGGTGGTATTCAATGGGGGACATAATTGTCTCCATGGAACATATCAGCAAATCATTTCCGGGCGTTAAGGCACTTGAAGATGTTAACCTGGAACTTCGTTCAGGTGAAGTGATGGCACTTTTGGGAGAGAACGGTGCCGGCAAATCCACACTGATGAAAATTCTGAGCGGCGTTTATACACGAGACAGCGGCATACTACATATATTCGGTAAGGAATATGGAAATTTTACACCGAAAGAAGTTCAGAAGGCAGGAGTTGCCATTATTCACCAGGAACTGAATATGTGTCGGCATTTGTCAGTGGCTGAGAATATGTTTCTTGGAAGAGAAATAATCGGAAAAGTAGTGTTGAATAACAGTGAGATGGAATCTGAAGCTCAAAAATACCTTGATGAACTCGGTGTCAGCATTAGTCCAAAACAGACAGTCGGTGATCTTCCGCTCGCCCAACAGCAGATGATTGAAATTGCCAAGGCATTATCCATTCACGCAAGGGTTCTGATTATGGATGAACCTACGTCATCGCTGACGTCCAGGGAAATTGCGGAGCTTTTCCGCATTATCTGCAAACTAAAAGAACAAGGATGCGGCATCATCTATATTTCGCACAGGCTCGAGGAACTTTCTTACATTGCCGACCGCGTGACCATCATGCGTGACGGTCAATACATAACATCGGGAAATTTCAAAGACTTCACAATGGATGAAATCATTGAGAATATGGTTGGACGTGAAATCAAAGAGAAATTTCCCCGTGTGCAGTGTGAAAAGGGCAGAAAGATATTTGAGGTCAAAAATCTCAATGCAGGCAGACTGGTAAGAGATATCAATTTCTCACTTTATGAAGGTGAAATCGTAGGCTTCGCCGGCTTGGTGGGTGCGGGGCGTACAGAAACCACTAGGGCTGTTTTTGGCGTTGATCCGAAAGCGAGCGGCCAGATTTATTTAGACGGTGAAGAAGTAAAAATAAGATGTCCGGCGGATGCAATTAAGGCAGGCATCGTGCTTGCACCGGAGGATAGAAAAAAGGACGGACTTTGCACGAAACTCAGCATTCGCGACAATCTTACACTTCCAAATTTGGATATTGTCTGCAATAAGGCGGGCATCATCAACAAAAAAGCAGAAGAAGAACTTTGTAATAAAGCGATAAATGATCTCAGCATTAAAACTCCGAATGTCGAAGTGGATGCAAACACGCTTTCGGGTGGAAATCAACAGAAAGTGGTCGTTGGCAAATGGCTGGTTAGAAATTCCAAAGTGGTAATTTTCGACGAACCAACACGCGGAATTGATGTAGGAGCAAAAGTTGAAATCTATAATCTGATGAATAAGCTCAAACAGCAGGGAATTGCAGTTATGTTCATTTCGTCTGAGATGCCGGAAGTTATGGGTATTGCAGATAGAATCATCGTCATGTGCGACGGCAAAATCACCGGAGAGCTGATGGCGAAAGACGCTACACAGAATCAAATATTGACTTACGCGACAGCATTTGAAAACAAAGTAGGGCAGAATTCGGGCAGGGAGGAAAACTAAGTGATAAAAAAACAAAACGAACTTAAGAAATTTTGGAAAATTAGGGGCATGGGCGCTGCTCTGACGGCCTTTATTGGACTAATCGTCATTTATATTGCATTTGGCTTGATTAACCCCATGGTGTTTTCTGGGCAGAATATTCTAAACTTGCTGCGGTCCATGTCAAAATACCTTTTAATCGGTGTGGCCCAGAGTTGTGTGATGATAACCGGCAACATTGACTTATCTCTTGGTTCTCTTGTCGGAATGAGCGCTATGATTGTCGCTACGCTAATGGTCAGCGGCGTACCGGTCATTGCGGCAATCTTTATCACACTTCTCTGTGGCATCGCAATCGGTATATTGAATGGTCTTCTCGTGGGCAAATTTAAGCTTCCTCCGTTCATTGCAACGCTTGGCACAATGTTCGTAGCAAGAGGCATCGCCTACATGGTAAACAACAACCGCAATACAGACAATATTGGTATTAAACTTGGCAAAGGCTCTGCGGACGCTTTCCAGCAGTTCTTCTATTACGGCAAGACAGCAGGTATCTATAACACATTTTGGATTTCACTTATTCTGTTCATTGCATTTTTCTTCTTACTCTCGAAAACGAGGACCGGCCGCCATATCTATGCTATCGGTTCCAACGTTGAAGCATCAAAACTTTCCGGTGTTGATGTTGTCAGGACAACAATAAAGACCTACATTTTCAGCTCCGTCTGCGCAGTGATCGTCGGATTTATCCTTTGCGCGCAGGCTGGCATGGGCAATATGGAAGCTGGCAACATGTATGAAATGTACGGTGTTGCTGCCGGCGTTATCGGTGGAGTTTCTCCGCTCGGCGGCTCCGGACTTCTTCTCGGTACGTTCGCTGGCGCTGCCGTATGGCAAACTCTAGAAAACGGCCTCAACATGATCGGCGCTCAAGTTGGCATCCAGCGCATCGTCATTGGTATCATTGTTGTTCTTGCAGTTCTAATGGATGTTGTCATCCGCAGCGGTAAAAAAATTAAGATTGCCAATAAATCCACAAAATAATGAGATTTGGAATCTACGCCATCCGTAAAAACATAATCGGTGTGAACCGATATGTTATATAATAATTTTCAGGAGGAATAAAGTATGAAAAGGAAATTTATCGCAATGGCATGTTGTGCAGCGCTGATTGGGACCGCGTTAACGGGTTGCGGCGGCAATACAACGCCTACGACAGCCAGCACAGAAGCTAGCTCGGCAGCCAGCACACCAGCCAGTGCGTCTGCATCAGGCAACGTGAAAATCGCGTTGATTACAATGGATCAGATTGACCAGCACTGGGTCACAATGAACGAGGGTGCTCAGGCGGAAGCGGCAGTAAAGGGTGTTAAATGCGATTTTATTTCACCAGACACCAAGGACGACTCCAAGCAGATTGAATGCGTCAACAATGCGGTTTCCAACGGCTACAAAGCGATTATGGTTGCGGCCAATGGCCCGGATGCTATTTCCTCGGCGTTGAAAGATGCACAAGCCGCCGGCATTAAAATCATTTATGTTGACTCGCCCGCAAACGTCAAGGCGGAAGCAACATTCTCCACCGATAACGTGTCAGCCGGTAAACAAGCGGGTGAAGAAATGCTGAAGGCCCTTAAGGCGAAGAACGTTACAAAGGGCAACATCGGCATCGTTAATGTAAATGCGGCCACACAGTCCACCGTCAACCGTGAGAAAGGGTTTCGCAGCGCGTTCACAAGCTCCAATTTCAAACTTCTTGATACGCAGTATTGTGATGGCGATGCTTCCAAAGCGCAGAGTATTGCGGAAAACTACATCACCCAGGGCGTTGTGGGAATCTTTGGTGCAAATGAAGGCGCAGCGACCGGTACCGGCAACGCGATTAAAGCTGCCAAGGGCAGTAAAGTGATCGGAGTTGGCTTCGATAAATCCGACACCATCAAGGGACTCATCAAAGACGGTTACCTCCTCTGCACAATGGCCCAGAACCCGGATATCATGGGCGCCAAGGGTGTTGATGCCTGCGTTGATGCTATCAACGGCAAAGACCTTGGCGGTGCAGTGACCGATACTGGTGTTACCATTCTGAACAAGGACAACGTCGCCAGCGCAAAATAAAATAATCAAAGAATCTTTTATGTTACCGCTGCCAGTTTGCGCTGTTAGCGGTAATTTTCTTATCAAAAACGAAAGTGCGAAAGTTATGACAAATTTCTAGACTTGTGGTATAATCTATCTAAAATTCAAAAGAAGTTATACGGGAGATTGGTGCATTTATGATTAAGGTTTTAATTGCAGATGATGAAAACCGCATCTGCCAACTAATTCAGGCGCTAGTGAATTGGGACAGCATGGGTATGACGATGGTAGGCATGGCCTCAAACGGTCTAGATGCCCTTGCAATGATTGGCAGCGAGCACCCTGATATTTTGATTACGGATATCCGTATGCCTGGGTGCAGTGGGTTAGAGCTGATTGAAAAGGCAAAGAAGCATAGCCCGCAGCTTCGTATTATTATCATTAGCGGATATGCCCATTTTGAGTATGCGCAGGAAGCAATCAAATACGGTGTTACCGAGTATCTGCTGAAACCCATCAATAAAATAGAACTGACAGATGCACTTCAAAAAATCAAAACCAGGATTCTAGACGAGCGAAAAGCGGATATGGACCTTGCCGGCATCCGGGAGGACTACGAAAACGTTATCACAAAACTGAGAAGCGTTTTGATTCAGGATCTTATGGATAACGATAAAATGTCTTGCTCGGTGGATATTCTTCGAAATCAATATCATTTCATGGCACAAGCGGGATACTTTCAGACTTTTTGCATGAAGGTTGACTATGCCCCCGAGAAGTTGGGCCAGGTAACAGTGCCCGTCATGACCGATAAATTTAACGCCGCAGTGATGGGTGGCCTTGCAAAGAACTGCTATGACTATGTAGTAATGCAGCATGACCGCATGGTATATGGCGTGATGAACTATGCCCCAAAAGAAGCGGGTAATGTCCGAAAGATACTGCGTAGCAGTCTGAATCAGATGAATGCGCAAAAGGAACTGATTGATGCGGCAGACTTTTCCTTGGGCCTTGGCACAATTGTGCGTTCACCGGAGGAACTCTCCAAATCCTTTGCTGCAGCAACAGTGGGCGTAGAAGAACGGCTGATAGTCGGAACCGGAAAATTACTGGACGGGTTTGAAAAAAAACCACTGCTCTTCGAACAGAAACTTCTTGAGAAATATTCCAGAGATCTCGGTCAGGCCCTCGATACACTGGATATCGCTGAAATGGAAAAGGAAGCAGACAGACTGTACGATGCCGTGCAGGAAAATCCAGAAGTACATGGGTGGGAAATATTGGAGCTTGTCAAGTCGGCGGGAAGCCTGTTCGTGATGCGGCTTGATTTGAAGGACAAAACAGATTTTTTGGATAAATTCAGAAAATCGTGTGATGACTGTAGTTCGACAAAGATGCTTTTTGATGAGCTGAAAAATTTGGAACGGAAGTTTATGAATGTAATTCTCGCAGCGAAATACAATGACCCGGCTCGTTCGGTCCGCTTGGGTAAGCAATACATACAGAATCATTACAGCGAGCAGATCAGCCTTGAGGAAGTCAGTGAAAAAGTCGGGCTAAGTGCCCCTTATTTTAGTACCCTTTTCAAAAGGGAGACAGAGCTTGGATTTGCAAAATATCTGATGAGCGTCCGAACGGACGCAGCAAAAGTTCTCCTTCGGGAAACGACCCTGCCGGTTGCGGAAATTTGCCGGAAGGTCGGGTATTACGATCTGAAACATTTCACACATACTTTTGAAAAGATAGCCGGTGTGAAACCGGCGGTCTTTAGGAAAATGTATGGCTGACTGGAGAATGCATAGTGATGAAGATTCACACGGAGATGCGTTTCATTTCAAATCGAGTCGCCGCTTTTGCGGTCGCCGTTTTTATTGTACTGCTTGTGATTCTAGCGGTATGTGTGTATCTGGTTATCAAACAGAGTTTCCCTTGGCAGCCGCTTTTGGTTTTGATCATAGCAGTTGCTGCGCTTTTGGCTTTATGGTGGTTCTGGATTTTCAAACCATATGTGGCTAGCAAAGATGAAATAAGCCGCTTTTTGGACGGCTATCTTCCATTTGACGCCATTGATAAAAATGAAGTTATGCTGTCGCCGTTTACCTATCAGGAATTTGATCGGGTGAGCAAAATCCTGCGTTCTTCACAGACGGTCAACCTCAATAAGCGTCAGGCACAGTACTTGGCGCTGCAGAACCAAATTAATCCGCATTTCCTGTACAACACATTGGATGGTATCAGGAGCGAGGCACTGATTGCGGGCATGGATAACGTGGCCGACATGACGGAAGCGCTGGCAACTTTTTTTCGGTATACAATCAGCAAAGTGGAGAATCTCGTTACGGTCGAGGAAGAACTCGATAATTGCAGAACGTATTTTAAGATACAGCAGTACCGTTTTGGCGACAGGATTCAACTGCATATCGAGTTGGATTCAGATGATAATATCATGCACTATCTGATCCCCAAACTCACACTTCAGCCGATACTTGAGAATAGCATCATACATGGCACCGAACTAAAAATCGGTACAGGAATTTCAACCATTCATATGGAAAAAACACAGTCAAGGCTGTTGATCCGTATTTCAGACGATGGCATTGGAATGGACGAAGATACTCTTGAAGATTTGAATAGGAAACTCGGCAAAAGCGGAGAGCAACTTGCAAACGCCGAGCAGGAGAAAAAAGACGGAATTGCTCTGTTCAATGTCAATAACAGGATACATCTGATTTTTGGAGAAGAATACGGCATGCATATCTACTCCATCAAGAATGTGGGTACGGACGTAGAAATTACGATTCCGGCAACTACCCGTGAACATGAAATCAAGAAAGGTGTCACGTATGCAACGAGAAGTACTGCGGATGGAACGCGTGACGTATAAAGAACAGGATGTCACGTATCTTCAGAACTTTGAACTGAATATATATGAAGGAGAGATCGTGGGGCTGCTCCCAATAAATGCCTATGGCCTCCCTGCCTTTCTGCATGTTCTCAGGTCGAACCCGCCACTTTATTATGGTTATGTATATTATATGGACACTCTCGTGAATTCCTGGCAGGGTATGAAGAGAAGCAGCAATCGGATTTCTATCATCGGGGGACAGAGTTCCCTGGTAGAAGGGCAAAGCGTGCTGTCCAATATCTTTATTCTCCGTCCCGGCTTCAAGCAGGAGATTTTGAGGATGAATCTCTTGAAAAAACAACTTCAGCCGTTCCTTGACGATATGAACCTCTCCATTTCACCGGATACTTTGGTGGAACAGCTAACTGCCTTTGAACGCGTCATGGTTGAAATCCTGCGTGCTGTCGTCGCGGGCAGCCATCTGATTGTCCTGTTAGAAATCAGTACGATTGTGAACGACAGTGAAATTGCACGGCTCCACGAGATTATGAAGCACTATGCAGACAACGGGACATCATTTCTGTATGCCAGTCCCCATTTTGAGGAATTGCTTCAAATCTGCGACAGAGCGGCCATTATGACGGATGGCTGCATCGTGAAAGTGTTGAGCGGCGACCAAATGAAACCGGATACGCTGTTGAACTTTGACAGCGAATACGATATGCGTGTGCGGCGGACTCTGCATATATGGAGTGACGACAACACGCAAAAAGTCGTTTTTGAAGCAAAGAATATTACCGGTCAATATATTAAGGGCCTTAACTTCCAAGTGTACAGCGGAGAGTGTCTTGTCATTCAAAATCTGGACAACAGGATATTCCATGAGCTCATACATATTCTGACAGGGAATGAGCCGATGGCGGAAGGTACAATCCTTGTTGAAGGGTGTGCCGTTAAACCGTGCAAGAACCGTAAAATGGCTGTCGTTCTGGAACGGCCGGGCAAAACGATGCTTTTTAAGCCAATGAGTTATCTTGACAATCTCTGTATGACGATAGATGAACGTATTCCCGGCGTATGGATGGACAGCAAAATTCGGAAAAGTATCCGGCTGGAATATTCTAAAATTTTAGGTGACGATGTCTTTGATAAAAAAATCGATGATCTAACGGATATTGAAAAAACGGAATTGGTTTATATGAGGATCATGCTTCAGCGACCGGATATTGTATTCTGCGTGCAGCCGTTTAAAGGAATGGATATGGCACACCGGATGCGGATTCGAGAACTACAGGAAATGTTTTTGGTGCATGGAATTGCAGTGGTGATTCTGACCATCAATATGGCGGATGCGCTTTCGCTTGCAAATCGTGTCATTCAGATCAAAGAAAATACTGTGCTTACTGAATATGAACAGAAGGATTTCAGTAAATTACCGCTGACTGTGCCGTGGCACAGCCTTTATCACACTGGATCGTAAAATTTACGTTAAGGCAACGTCATATAATTGGTAGGAAATAATTTAGTGAATTTGAGAATTCTCCGTCACTTTCCGGAGCTTGGAATAATGTAAAAAGCATACACCCAAAAAATGATAAAATGTGGATGCGGTGATTGCTGTCAGTATATGCACGTCCCTATGCCCCAGAATATCCAGTCGTTTGTATGGACGAAAAGCCGCTGCAATTATTGACAGATAGCCGAGCAGAATACCTGTATAGCAAAAGAATCAAAAGTGCTACGATAGTGAATATGTGCGCAAAGTTACATGCAGTATTTTTCTTTTTACCGAGCTGCTGGTTCGAATCCCATCCTCTCCGCCAAAGGAAACAGCACGGTTAGTAAAAGGCCGTGCTGCTGTTTTTTATGTGGCTTTAAAGGGCATTCGAAGTAGGAGCGGAAGTGAATGGCTTTGTCAGGTATAAATTCCGTATTTTCCGTAAAGCAGGTTTTTTGGAGCAATATACTGCTGGCCATATGCTGTGCATTTTACCTTGCATGGTGGCTGGCGGCGTTTAAACCGACAGGGGCCGTCAAGGGGATTAAGTCGGGCTGGCTGCTCATTCCGGCTTTTGCTGCGGGATTGATTTCTATAATTACTGCGGTAAAGGGAATACAGTCGGCGCCCGTCAGCGCGACGCTGTTCCCGAAGCGGTCGCTTTTGTGGGGCGGAATTGCCGCGTACATTATATTACTTTTGATAACGAAATTCTTCTTTAAACGTAAAGTGACGACGGAATTGGTTTTAATAGTAGGCTGGGCGGCGATGATGATGTCTGAGATAGATATGCTGTACGGCATAGGGCACATTTCACATGGCACTGCGGCCGCTTTCATCGCTGTTGTGGCAGTTTTCGTGTTTATAAGTTTGGGCTGCTACGTTATTTATTACCGCCTAAGCGGCAGAGCGGGTTATTTCGACGGCATGGTTCCACTTTTGCTTGTGGCGCTGGCAGCCGTATGCGTCTCGGTCGTTGCAGCCTGAGAAATGCTTATATAATGTAATATGCCAATAGATTTCAGCGCGTTTTGCTTGACAGTTAAATCTTTTTGTAGTATAATTCGAACCAGTGTAAAGATACTTGACTTTACAGGCTTACGGGGGCGTTTTTATGGCTGAGGATTATAAGCTTTCACTCCTGCTCGACTTTTACGGCGGCATGCTGACAGAAACGCAGAGGGAAATGTTCGAGTTCTACTATAACGACGACCTTTCGCTTTCGGAGATAGCCGAAAACGAAGGCATTACCCGCCAAGGGGTGCGTGACTCCGTCAAGCGAGCCGAGAGCCAGCTTACGGATATGGAAAAGCGCCTGGGCCTTGTAGGGCGTTTTTACAAAATGTCCGGCGACTTTAAGAAGATACATGAAGCCGCCGCTAAAATAAAAGATTGCAACGGGCATAATGTTTATGCGCGTGATATAGAAGAAAATGCGGACAGGATACTTGCCGTAACGGAAGAGTACTGCGAGTGAAAAGGAGGGGGACGCGTTGGCATTTGAAAGCCTGTCGGAAAAGCTTTCCGCCGCGTTTAAGCGGCTTAAGTCCAAGGGTAAGCTCAGCGAAGCCGACGTAAAGGAAGCCATGAGGCAGGTACGCCTTGCCTTGCTTGAAGCCGACGTCAACTACAAAGTAGCAAAAGATTTTGTAAACAAAGTAAGCGAACGCGCCGTAGGCGCAAAGGTGATGGAAAGCCTTACGCCGGCCCAAATGGTTATAAAAATAGTTGACGAGGAGCTTACCTCGCTTATGGGAGGCGGCGCGTCAAGGCTCGTAAGCCCGCCGTCACCTCCGGCAGTGGTGCTGCTCTGCGGGCTGCAGGGCTCAGGAAAGACAACCCATGCCGGTAAGCTCGCGCTTATGCTCAAAAACCAAAACCACCGCCCGCTTCTCGTTGCGTGCGACATTTACCGACCGGCGGCCATAAAGCAGCTGCAGGTGGTTGGCGAAAGCGCCGGAGTGCCGGTTTTTGAAAAAGGGACCGAAGACCCTGTTAAAATATGCAAAGCCGCGGTTTCGCATGCAAAGGACCATGGCAATGATTTTGTTATAATAGATACTGCGGGGCGCCTTCAGATAGATGAAGCGCTGATGGACGAACTTAAGCGCATAAAAGCAGCCGTTTCGCCGACCGACATACTGCTGGTAGTTGACTCCATGACAGGGCAGGAGGCCGTAAACGTCGCCAAGTCTTTTAACGACCTGCTCGACATTACGGGCGTGATACTTACAAAGCTTGACGGCGATGCACGCGGCGGCGCCGCACTCTCTGTACGCGCTGTGACCGGTAAGCCGATAAAGTTTGCCGGCACAGGCGAAAAGCTCAGCGACCTTGAGGTTTTTCATCCTGACCGCATGGCATCGAGAATACTCGGCATGGGCGACGTGCTCACTCTTATAGAAGAAGCACAGACTAAAATAGACAACAGCGCGGCTCAGAAAACAGCACAGAAAATGCTGCAGAATAAAATGGACCTTAACGATATGCTCGACCAGATAGAGCAGGTTAAGAAAATGGGCCCCCTTAAAAGCGTCCTTTCAAAAATGCCGGGCATGGACAAACAGCTTAAGGACGTAGATATAGACGACAGGCAGGTCGACAGGGTAGAGGCGATAATCCTCTCTATGACGAAAGCCGAAAGGGAAAAACCGGAGATCATAAACCCGTCGCGCAAAAGGCGCATAGCGGCCGGCAGCGGCATGAAGGTTGAGGACGTAAACCGCCTTTTAAAGCAGTTTGAGCAGATGCGCAAGCTTATGAAACAGTTTAAGCGCAAAGGCGCGCGGCGCCGCTTCCAGGGTATGGGGATGCCATTTTAAAGCGTTCATACGGAGCTTAAAACTCCGGTGAAAATAAATAAAATCTGAATTTGGAGGTGGAACATTTGGCAGTTAAAATAAGGCTGCGCAGGATGGGCGCAAAAAAAGCGCCGTTTTACCGCATTGTCGTAGCTGATTCGCGTTTTCCGCGCAACGGCCGCTTTATTGAAGAGATCGGGTACTACAACCCGCTTCAGGAGCCTTCGCTTTTTAAAGTGGATGCCGATAAAGCAAAGGAATGGATCGCAAACGGCGCTCAGCCGACGGATACCGTTAAAGCGTTGTTCAAAAAGAACGGCGTGCTGTGATTCGGAGGATTTGCCATGAAAGATTTGCTGCTTTCCATTGCGCGCGGGCTTGTTGAAAATCCGGACATGGTAAGCGTGGATGTGGACGAGCCTAACGAGAACGGAACCGTGGTCTACCACCTGCATGTAGCTGAAAGCGACATGGGCAGGGTCATCGGCAAACAGGGGCGTATAGCGAAAGAGATACGCACCGTTATGCGTGCCGCGGCCATACACAACAACTGCAGGGTTTCAGTTGAGATAGATTGACCCGCCGCCAGCACGGTATGGCCGGCTATGGAGCCGCAGCTTTTTGGCTGCGGTTTTTTTATTGCCTTTTTTCACGGTATAACGCCCTTTATGTACGTTAATACGGAAGATGCCGCTTTAAATATTATTATATGCTAAAAATCTACGCCATGTTATGACAATATAATATATATACTAATTGTATAATTATAAAGCACGGTATGGACAAGCCGTAAAAAAATAATTGCGTAGGTGAACAGCATGATAAAAGAAAAAGGGGCGAAAGCGGGTTTTACTGAAATTGCCGCCGCGCCGGCTAAGTCAGCAGCCAAGCAGCTTGCCGCGTTCACGGTGGGGCTTATGTTTTCACGCGGAATAGTATTCGCGCAGTACGCGCCGTTCGGCATAGCGGCCGTGGCAGCCGCCCCGTACGACGTTTTGCTAAGCGTGGTTTTAGGCGGTACGGCGGGGTACCTTCTGCCGTCCAACGCCGTGGTGCCGGTCCATTACATAGCGGCGCTGCTGGCCGCCGCGGCTATAAGGTGGACTTTGGACGGCCTTGTAAAACTCAGGATGCATCCGGCTTTTGCGCCGGCTGCGGCGTTCCTGCCGACTTTGGTGACCGGCCTGTCTATAGTTGCGGTTAACGGCTCTGGGGTGATAACGGCGTCCATGTACATATCGGAGTCATTCCTTGCGGGGGGCGCGGCGTATTTTTTCTTCCGCACTGTTTCGGCGGCAGCGTCAGGGCGCAGGGCCGGCGAGTGGAGTACGCAGGAGATAGCCTGCGCATCGCTTACGGCGGCGATATTTGTGCTGTCGCTTTCAGGGCTTGAAGTAGCCGGAGTATCCGTCGCGCGCGTAATAGCCGTGGTAATGATACTTTTTGCTGCGCGTTACGGCGGTGTGAGCGGAGGCAGCGTTGCCGGCGTAACGGCCGGCGTCGTTTTCAGCCTCGAGTCGGCGGGCGTGAGCTACCTTTCAGGGGCATACGCGCTGGGCGGGCTGATGGCGGGCCTTTTTTCACCGGCGGGGCGCTTTGCGTCTGCCGCTGCGTTCATAATATCAAACGGCATAGCCTCTCTGCAGATAGGCAGTACCGCCGCCGTCGTAAACGGCCTTTACGAGGTTATGGCGGCGACCATAATATATATGGTTATTCCCGCAAAGGCCGGCGGGCCGCTTATAGGCATTTTTTCCCGCGGCGCCGACGACAGCAGGCGCGCGGAGGGCCTTAGGCGCTCGGTTATAATGAAGCTCGACTACGCCGCGAAGGCTTTGGGCAACGTGTCGCACTCTGTTGACGAGGTTTCAAAAAAGCTCTCGTCATCATGCGCGCCTGACATAGGCGGCGTGTACCATAAGTCCGCCGATGAAGTCTGCCGCAACTGCGGCC
>ENA-UOOM01002054-UOOM01002054.1-fermentation-metagenome-genome-assembly--contig:-NODE-2054-length-17472-cov-3.755124_pt1 | contig 17472 bp, 16 predicted proteins | sample MGYA00245781_ERZ724031 | MGnify/ENA primary metagenome ERZ724031 (study PRJEB28704, sample SAMN03018317) | fermentation metagenome | biome: anthropogenic terrestrial biome; feature: soil; material... | reverse complement strand
GTTTATCAATGTTGGGCTGTGTGAAGAAAACGGTTTTTCCACCATTTTCGCCGTTCCGCATTTCAAAACCGGGGTGGATGGCCTGCGCCATTGGCTCGGGCTCAGCAAACCGGTTGTAATTGGAACATCGGATAAAGCCCAAACGGATTACAGCCAGTATGAGTACCCCGGCCACCTGCTATTTCTGATGGGTTCTGAACGCCAGGGGCTCTCCGGCAGATACCTGGATATCTGCGAACAAACCCTGGCAATCCCCATGCAAGGATCCGCGGATTCATTAAACTTAGCTGTAGCAACGGCCCTTGTGGTCTATCAGGCTTATAACCAATTGAGGAGCAAGACAGTATGATCGCCTATTTAAGCGGCCGGATCGTGAACCTGACTGAAGATTCAATCATCCTGGATGTCCAGGGCGTTGGCTTTGAGATTTTTATCTCCAGGAACTGGTTGGCCAACCTGGAGAACGGCGAAAAGCTGGCGGTACATACACATTTGGTAGTTCGGGAAGACCTGATGGCTTTGTATGGCTTCCAGACAACCGAAGAAAAAGCGCTCTATCTGCTCCTCTTAGGGGTGGATGGCATCGGACCTAAATTGGCGCTGGCCGTTATTTCCACCCTCAGCCTGGATAACATCAAGCGCGCGGTGCTCACCGAACAACCGGAATTTTTCTCCAGAGTCCCAGGAGTAGGCAAGAAGACTGCCCAAAAGATTCTCATTCACATGCAAGGCAAATTCGGCCCTACTTTGGCTGATGGCGAAACCTACGCCTCCTCCGCCGTCAATGATCAGGTGATCGAAGCGCTTACCGGCCTTGGATACAGCATCGTAGAAGCCCAGACCGCCGTCCAGTCGCTGCCAAAGAACACCCCAGACACAGTAGAGGACAAATTGCGCATTGCCCTCAGTTACTTCGACCGTTAGGAAGGCTGCAAAAGCTTTTATTTTGGTAGAATTAGCCCCACTCTAACGAAGGACTAGACATGGCAGCATTTTCCCGAGAACTCGGAATTGATCTTGGCACGTTCAACACTCAGGTTGCTGAGGGTAACCAAATTTTGGTCCAGGAGCCAACGGTTGTTGCCATTGTAGTCAATGAGATGAAGCTTGTAGAGTACGGTACGACCGCCCTGGGCATGATGGGCCGCGTACCTGAGACCATCGAAGTCCTGCGTCCTCTGCGCAGCGGGGTGATCGCGGAGTATGAGCTGACTGAGATCTTCCTGCGCGAGTTGGTCAAGAAAATTACCGGTCCAACGCTTTTCTTCAAACCGCGCATCCTCATCAGCGTTCCGTACGGGATCACTTCCGTTGAGCGCCGGGCTGTACAGGAAGCCGGGCTTGGTTCAGGCGGCCGGGAGGTTAATCTGATCCCACAGCCCCTGGCGGCTGCACTCGGCATTGACCTGCCCATCAACACACCCACCGGAAACATGATCATTTGCATGGGCGGCGGAACAACTCAGGCTGCCGTGATCTCCATGAACGGAATCGTTAGCGCTGAAACTTCGCCTATTGCCGGACTTAAATTGGACGAAGCCATTATCAGCTACGTGCGCAAAAAGTATGGTCTCGTAATCGGGCAACCCACCGCGGAACTCTTAAAACTTAAGATTGGGTCTGCCCTGCCTGTGGAAGAAGAAAAGACCATGGAGATCCAAGGGCAGGATCAGGTGACCGGTCTGCCAAAGCCTGCCAGCCTCACAACCAACGAAATCGTGGACGCGATGCAGCCGCCTCTACAGGAAATTGTTGCGACTACGCGCAGAGTGCTTGAAAAAACGCCCCCTGAACTGATTTCAGACATCATCGATCGTGGTGTCGCCATTTGCGGCGGAACGGCGATGATGAAAGGCCTGGATAAATATTTAACCGTTGCACTGGGAATACCAGCTTACCTCGTTGATAATCCTGTCACTTGCACCGTTGAAGGCACGGCGCGGGGCTTCTCGATTTTGGATCTTATCTTACGGAATTACCCTAATTAATCCAGGTAGTAAGCCATCTTTTGCAGTACCAGAACCGGGTCAATGTTAGACACCTTGACCTCTTCAGGTAATACCAGCGTGACGGGCGCGTAGTTCAAAATGGCCTTAAAACCGCAGTCCACCAGCCGGTTGGCCAGTGCCTGAGCCTGCCCGGCGGGCACGGTGATGATCGCGATTTTCACCTCGGAGGCGCACATGCCCTTTTCCATATCGTCCACGCTTTGCACCGTAATGCCCTTGATTTCTTTACCTACGAGCTGCGGGTCGTTATCGAAGGCGGCTACGATCTCGAACCCCTTGGAGGAAAATCCTTTGTAACTTAAAAGCGCCTGGCCCAAATTACCTACACCAAAAAGAGCGGCCTTCCAAATCCGGTTTAAATTCAGAATATCCCGTAAGGATTCAAGCAGTTTGACCACGTTATAGCCTGAACCCTGCTTGCCAAAGCCGCCAAAATTGCTGAGATCCTTGCGGATTTGCGTAGCAGTTACACCCAAATGATCAGCTAACTCTTGGGATGAGATCAGTGTTTTGCCTTCTTTGAGAACCTGGTTGAGCTTTTGGAGATAAATTGGCAACCGTGAAATCACGATCTCGGGTATTTCATTCTTTTGGTTAGCCATGGGCTGCCTTTCCGGGTGAATCCAATCACCGCTTATAATTACAATGATACCGAATATTATATAAGGAAAATAATCCCAACCTGGCTTAATCTTATGCTTAAGTCAAAGGAGCAAACATGAAAGCTGCCAGCATCATCTCATATATCCTCGCAGGGATCCTCATTTTGTTCTCAGTGCTGTTCATCCTGGGGGCATTTGGAAGTACAGGGCAAAGTTCCTGGCTGGCTGTCGGGCTGGTTGGGCTGGCTATTGGTTTGGGCTTGGTTTATACCGGTTTTCGTTTTGCCGCGAAAGCCAACCCGGTCAAAGAAGAGGTCAAGGTTCAGCTGGACCTACCAGGTAATGTAAAACTGGATACGATCAAATGCCAAAGCTGCGGTGCACCGCTGGCACCCGATGATATCAGTTTGGTTAACGGTGCCGCGGTAGTTACATGCCATTCTTGCGGAACGACCTACCAGATCACAGAGGAGCCTAAATGGTAAATAAAACCAGGAGAACCACCCTTCTGGCTTGCGTTCTGTGCCTTTTATTGGGAATGCTGGCCCTCGTCCAACCTGTGTACGCCCAGGACTACCGGTTTACCCTGCCGCAGTATGAGGTTGAAGCTTACATTGAAGCGGATGGCACGGTAACGCTTTATTACTACATGGTTTTCGATAACGCACCTGGCGCGCATGCCATCGATTTCATCGACCTAGGCCTACCTAATAGCCAGGTTAACCTGAACCGCATCGAGGCCGACATCAACGATAAGCCAATCTCAGGTGTGAAGTCCTCCCAATACGTCAGCGGAGCGGCAGAACTGGCGCTTGGGTCGAATGCCATCCCGGCGGGTCAAAGCGGAACAGTGCGTGTTTACATCCGGCAGATCGAAGGCATGCTTTTTGATTACGATAACCCGGACCGAGAAGGCTATGTGAACTTCCAGTTCACCCCCAATTACTTTAGTTCTCAATTCGAGCGTTCCAGAAACACGAAATATCGTATGACCATCATACTGCCGCCCGGCGTTGGTTCGCAGGATGGGGTCTACTATGAGCCTTCCGGTTGGCCTGGCTCCGATACCCCTGAGGCTTCCCTAACGACCGACAACCGTGTGTTTTACAGTTGGTACACCGAAGACGCCAATGTGCATACCAATTACCTGTTTGGCGCTGCTTTTCCTGCCTCGGCCGTGCCGGCTACCGCTATCTCCAGCGGAACTGCAGGCAGTGGTTCGACCGGTGGGTCCGGTGGAGGCAGTTTTGCCGGCCTCCTCAATTCGCTGCGCAGCTTCCTGCCCTGCCTGATCTTCGCAGGTATCAGCGTGATCGCGGTCATTCGTTCCGCTCTTAAACGCAATCAGAACACTGTCGCGAGGCGGATGCAATACATGCCTCCCAAAATCTCGATTGAGGGGCAGGGCATCAAGCGCGGCCTTACCGCAGTTGAAGCAGGCCTGCTTCTGGAACTGCCGATCGACCGGGTACTGACGATGATCCTCTTCGGCTTACTGAAAAAGGAAGCTGTGACCATCAGCAGCCAGGACCCTCTGGAGTTCAATGCCAGCAACCCGCTGCCCGCTGGCTTGTACGACTACGAAACGGCCTTCATCGATGCCTACAAAGCCAAGGAAACCGGTGAAAGAAGGCGCCTGCTCAAATCCCTGATGATCGACCTGGTCAAGTCCGTATCAGACAAGATGAAGGGTTTTAGCAAGGCCGAAACCGTAGCCTACTATAAGGATATTGTGAACCGTGCATGGGCCGCCGTAGAAGGGGCCAAGACCCCTGAAGTTAAGAGCGCGCAATATAACGAGAACCTTGAATGGACCATGATGGACGAGGACTTTAGTGGCCGCACCGACCGTACATTCACCGGTCAGCCGGTTTTCATACCCCGCTGGTGGCCCCGATACGACCCTGTGTACCGTCAGGGTATGGGCAGCGGTCCGCTTGCCTCACCCGCACGCCCTTCAGGCCTGCCGAGTGCTGGCAGCAAACCCGGTACGCCCTCCATGTCCCTCCCGAATATTCCAGGATCAGACTTTGCAGCCAAGATGATCAACGGCGCTTCCACAATGGCTGCCAGCACCATTGGAAACATCGAAACTTTCACCAGCGGTGTCACCCGCATGACCAACCCGATTCCCCTCGAGCCTGCCCGCAGCTCCAGCGGGAGCGGCGGCTTTAGGGGCAGCGGCGGCAGCGGCTGTGTTTCCTGCGCCTGTGCCTGCGCCTGTGCCGGGTGCGCTTGCGCCTGTGCTGGCGGCGGACGCTAAGGTCTGAGATGCGGTTTCCCGGTTGGCCAGCCCCAAAACCCAGGCAGCAATTTGCGCCAGGTTTATACGCCTTCGAACGTCAGGACAATGGCGCAAAGTCGCAAATCCATCTGCGTGTGGACCCCGACCTCAGCGGCCTGTTGCTGATCAATGCCAGCAGAGTCATGCACCTCAACCCCAGTGCCGCGGCGATCGCCTGGCACCACTTGAACCGTTTGCCCCTAGAAGATGGCTTGGCAAAAGTAGCCAGGCTCTTCAACGAGCCCCGGGATATGCTGCGCGGGGATTACCTTAGCCTGGCCGACCAAATTGATGCACTGATCGATCCGAATTCTGAAGCCTGCCCGCTTTGTGACCTTGCGTTGGAAACGCGCCAGCCCTTTAGCGCTAAATTAAGCGCGCCCTATCGCATGGACTTGGCCATCACCTACCGCTGCAATAACGATTGCGCCCATTGCTATAACGCACGCGAACGAAATTACCCGGAATTGGATACCGACGCTTGGAAAGCTGTAATCGATAAGCTCTGGGCGATCGGGATACCGCACCTGGTCTTCACCGGCGGCGAACCCACGCTGCGTAAAGACTTGCCAGAACTTGTTGCCTATGCGCAAGGCCTGGGGATGATTACGGGCATCAATACCAATGGACGTGCGCTGAAGGACCCGGAATTGGTTGAAAGCTTGCTCAAGGCTGGTCTGGACCATGTGCAAATAACCCTCGAGTCCTCTGTACAGTCAACGCATAACCAAATGGTTAGAAATACGAGAGCTTGGGAAGAAACCGTTGCCGGCTTGCGCAATGTGCTTCAAACCCGGCTTTTTGTGATGACCAACACCACCTTGCTGCGCAACAATGTGGAAGAACTCCGTGAGATCCTAAATTTCCTGGCTAAAGAAGGCGTTCCCACAGTTGGCATCAACGCCCTCATTTATTCCGGTCACGGCGCCACTGTATCAACAGGAATTGATGAAAAGGACCTCCCGCCCCTTCTGGACCTGGCTCAAAAGATCACTCAGGAAAACGGCCAAAAACTGATTTGGTACACGCCAACCCAGTATTGCCACTTTAATCCCATCTCATTGGGTTTGGGTGTCAAAGGCTGCTCGGCCGCCTATTACAACATGTGCATCGAACCGGATGGAAAGGTCATCCCCTGCCAAAGTTATTACGAGCCCGTGGGGGACATCCTCACCGATTCCTGGCTGCAGATTTGGGAACACCCGCTCTGTCTTTCCTTGCGCGAACGACGGGATGTGCCCACTGCCTGTAAACTTTGCGATTACCTGAGTGAGTGCGGCGGAGGTTGCCCCCTTGCCCGGGAACACCAATGCCCTACGCCAATTCAAAATGAAATCGTGATCCTGGAGGAATAATGCCTAAACTGATCGATGCTTTGTTTGGGAAACCTGAGCCCCTTGTACCCATTCCCACCGGGCTTTACTCCTATCACACGCTGCCGGAAGCCGAGATACAATACCGGCTGCACCTCAGGGTGGAGCCGGATGGTGAAGGCTTGCTGATCGTCAACGCATCCTCGGTCCTGCACCTCAACCAAACCGCCACCGAAATCGCCTGGCACCTGATGCAGGGGCACGACCCGGATACCACCGGGGCCGAAATCGCGAAACGTTATTCGGTTGAAGCTGCCGAGGTTACCCGGGATGCACGTGAATTCCTGGAAAACTTACAGGCATTCATTAACAAGACAGACCAGGAACCGGTTTCCAGTTTTGGTTTTGAGCCGCATTACAACATCGAGAATCTTTCAGCGCCTTACCGCTTGGATTGCGGCTTGACCTACCGGTATGAACCTGGCCAGACTGATACGGAATTGGATACCGATGCCTGGAAGAACATGATCAGGAAAGCTTACCAGGCCGGGGTTCCCCATTTTGTCTTTTTTGGAGGCGACCCCACATTGCGGGCTGACCTGCTGGAATTGCTGAAATACATCGAAGGCCTGGGCCTGGTTTCCGGGCTGGTAACGAATAGCCCTAAACTTAACGATGAGAACTATGTTGCCGCACTCATCGCGGCAGGCCTGGACCACCTGATGGTCCCGTTGGACCCGGATCAGCCCCGGATGACCCTGGCGGTGAAGCAAATTCTGGCTCAGGACCTGTATACCTGCGTTCACCTGGATATCGACGACGCTCACGATTTCGCGCCGCTGCTCCAGGAATTTCAGGACTCAGGAATCAATGCCTTCTCCTTCCATCCTGTCAGCGATGAGATGGTTGCGCGGGCGAACGAATTTGCCGACTACATCGAGCAAGGCACGGTGAATCTGGTGGACGATCTGCCTCTGCCCTACGAACACCCCAGCCGCCGTTTGGTAAGTGAAATGCAGGAACACTACCAGGGCGATGAGGCTTACGTGCTGCTCCAGGTGGACCCCACCGGGAAGGTGATGACCCGTTCTGGCGAGATGCTGGGCGATTTGTTGAACGAAGATTTTGCTGCCATTTGGGCACGCCGAAGTACCGCTGCATGAATCTGGAAGCCTGGCACCAGCGCTTTCTGGTCCAGGCAGCTTGGACCAGGGATTTCAGGCGCTATACGCTCAAAAAGTTCGCCCTTCCCGCCAATTCAATAATTCTGGAACTCGGCTGCGGTACAGGTGCTGTACTAGCAGATCCAATTTATTCAGGTTCGCTGCGTTTTGGGATCGACCTCGATATTTCCAGGTTGAAATATTTCAAACATCTGGACCCGGATCCGCATCTTGCAGCTGCGGATGCCGCTGCCCTGCCTTTTCCTGAACAGCATTTTGACCTCGTTTTCTGCCATTACCTGCTCTTATGGGTTGTAGACCCTGCTATGGTTTTGCTCGAAATGCAGCGGGTGCTCCGGCCGGGAGGGGTCCTAGCCGTCTACGCTGAACCGGATTATTTGGGCCGAATTGACTTGCCAGCAGAGGCAAAACCTCTCTGGCTCCTGCAGAACAAAGGTCTTGCTCGGCAAGGCGCGAAATTGGATGCAGGCCGCCAGCTTTACCGCGATATTCACAACCTGGGCTTGAAAGACCTCGAGGTGGGTATATACAATGCCCATTGGCAGGAATCCAACGCGCCAGACCTGCAAAGCGAGGCCGCGATTCTTGCGGGTGACCTGACCGCCCTGGGTCTACCGGATTCGGAAATACAGACCTATATGGCTGAGTGGCTGGCGTTGCAGGCCAGGGTGTACATCCCCACTTTTTACGCCTACGGCAGAAAATAAAAAAGAGGCCACTTGGACCTCTTCTTCCTGTCGGGGCGAAAGGATTTGAACCTTCGACCTCTCTTAGATAGTTTTATCGGTAACACCGAGACATTATTACCAGTTCCGTCGGTTTATACACATACAATTTTAGTGGCATCAATAAATTGCGATAACTGTGAACGCTACCTATAAAGGAGAATCGTTTTGAATGTAATAATTCTCCGTAAACTTTTGTCAGCTTAACACGGCAAAATTTTCGGTAAAAGCATTATTGGTAGTCATTATTAAGATCCTGCAAGATTTCGATCCGCTCGCCGTCCAAACCTCTAAAGAATGTCACCAAATTATCCATTTTTCCTACATTGGGTGTGTGTCGAATTTCATGCTCTTCAAAGGTAATTCTTGGATGTATTAGCAGCTTGGTCTTTACTTTTTCAATATCCGAAACTATGAGAGCAATGTGAGTATTGACTGCCAAAGCCTTATCATATAACTCATTACTTGTCGAATCATTAATACACAAAGCTTCGACCAGGGTGTTACCTAACTTCATCATGGCGAGTCGCTCGTTTGCAACCTCAACATCAGCGTAATATAACAAGTCGAATCCAAGCACCTCAGTATAAAATTTTACAGTTTCTTCCAGATCAGAACAAAAGAAACCGATATGGTGCAGACCAAGTACTTGTTCTTTTACACAAACTTCTGAATTCATAATGGTCTCCAATCATAATTTAATATCGTTGGCAAAGTTTTCGAAACAATATTGGCTCACTATTTGTCTTCTAATGTTGCTTTTTGAAGGACTTCATAGATATTATGGATATGAGCTCGCATACGTTTCTTTGCCATCTCAGCATCATGAGATTTGATTGCCTCAAAGATTTGCTCGTGGAACGCGATTGAATTTTCAATAACTGATTGCGCGATAAAATAACCCGCTGTTGCACTTCTTTCAAATTCGTTTGTTACAGCAGCTAAAGTGTTCGAGATCAATGAATTCCCTAGTGAAGATGCGATTTCGAAATGGAAGCGAACATCCAATTCAGCAAGCGCTTCAATGTCATGCTCAGCCGCTTTTATTCGCATTTCTTCAATAATACCTCCCAATTTCTTTATTGATTCCACACTAGCTTTTGAGCATGCAGCTTCAGCACACTGTGTCTCAAGCATGTCCCGGAATTCATAAATATCTTGTAGTTCAGATTTTTTTAACAAGTAGTTAAGAGACATCGATGATAGAATCTGACTCTTATTATTTACGATCGTTCCGGCTTTGGTCCTTGTTATGTATCCCATGGCTTTTAATGCCGTATATGTTTCCCGGAGTGTACTTCGACCAACGCCTAACCTCTTACACATTTCATTCTCATTAGGAAACGTAAAACCAGGCAACAAAACACCATCAGATATGAGTTCTATAAACTTTTCGAGGAGAATATTGAAGATACTCTTCCTAGTGACATTATCAAATGCCTCGAACAACTCATTCACCATTTTCTGTTCCATTTTTTCTTTTGTGGACAACTTCAACAGACTAATTTGATTCAATTAAATATCCTCCTATTGCAATACCAAGTACAGCAAGAAGCAGAACTTTAGACGGTGTACTTGATATAGAGTATACTAAATAAAGTTGTCAGACATGATATGACTATTCTTTTTGTTCTTGCTTTGAATTACATTCGTCAAATCGTGTTACATTATTCGCCCCCTAAATGGAATATCATCTACAAACAACAACTCGTCCAATTATGGTTAAAACAAATTTGACAACTCGTTAACCCCGTGCTAATATTATGATAGTTTCTTCTTTATTCTTGTCAGACATCCTAATTATGGATTTATTACTAGAATTTCACTTGTCCTCCAGTTACTGGCAGTTCATCAACATAAATCCAAGATGTTTTACAAACTCTATTAAGCCTTGAGAGCCGGAAGACTAAGCTATCTACTATCATAGGAGGATCAAAGTACAGTTATGGAAAATAATATTAAACCTCATAAAACCGATGGACGAGGAATACTTTGGGGCGGGTATCTAAATCGTGATCATCCAATTAATAAGCAAGTCTGGCTTCAAGAAGCTTTTCCTGAATGGGGGACATTCCTAAACAGACAAATTGAATCGTATGAAGTGCCAGAAGGCCAAGTGAGCATTTGGTGGTGTGGCGGACCTTCATGGATTCTGAAGACGGACAAGGGAGGGATTTTCTTTATTGATCAAAATTGTGGACCTTCTCATTACACAACCTACGATTACTGCGGTGTTTGTAAACAGGCAGGAGCTGAGAGTATTAATTGGTTGAGATTAAATCCACAGGTCATAGATCCATGGGAATTCAACCGGATCGATGGGGTATTCATCACACATACCCACGCTGATCACTGCGATATTTTTACTGTAAATGCTGCGTTACAGACCAGCGATGCTCGGTTTTTCGCTCCTCCGGTTGCGGCAGAACGGTTAAAAGAATTCCATGTACCAGCTGAGAAATTGCATGTAGCAAGAGTGGGTGAATCGATAGAAGTATTAGGAGCTAAAGTTCATTTCTTGATCAATTATGACGAAACTGCTGTTCGGACAGGGGACAATTCTGCAAGACTACCTTATGAAGAGGCTGCAGTCTCGTTTCTATTCGAGACTTCCGGAGGCAATATTCTCTTTCTTGGTGATACTTGGTACCATGACGGTTATGTTCAAATTCCAAGGGAACATGAGATTGATGTAGCAATTTTTGACATGGGTTTTAATGCCCCAGGGGCAACAGATAAGATGACCCCCTATGATTGCGCTAGACTCGGCCAGGCTTTAAAAGCTAAGGTTTTGATCCCTGACCATTACGACAATTGGGTAAATTGTGCTGGAGAGCCTAACTTGATCATTGATCAATTCGAAAGGATTGTCTCGGAAAATACTCCAGAAATAAAAACTGTAATTATGCGGTGCGCCGGCCGCTTTGATTATCCAAAAGATAAGGATATAAAACGTTATCGGTATCCTGACGGTAGCGAAACATATGACTTTAATAAATCTGTTTTTGCCAAACCCAAATTGAACTCTTAAAAATAGATAATGACACCTAATCTATTTATGCTCAGTTCTGATTGGATGCACCGGTCTCAATGCATACCGTTTCTGCATGAGCGAAGACCCCGAAAATGTTAACGCCTTCCTGATCATTGTCTATCAGGCGTTTTGGGGATTAAGTAGATACATAGATTAAGAAGAAATGGAGGCCATAGACCCTAATTAACCAATCATTGCCATCAAATATTTCGTTCAAAAAAGGAGAGAAAAGTGACAAAAAAAATTAGCGTTTGTTTTGCAGTGATTTTTCTTTTGACGTCAACCTTATCAATCACTTCATGTACATCCACACCGCCTGCTCCTCAAGCACCATCTTCCGAGGCTCCATCTGCAGCCCAGCCTGCACCAGAAACAGCACCAGGAACTGAGGTTGAGGTAAAGACTGATGAGATTCAGAAAAAACTTGATACCACCCTCTATGTTGGCCTATCCGTGCGAACCTTTAGCAATCCGTATTTCGTCACCATTTCTGAAGGAGCCCAACTATTTGTTGACTGGCTCAACGAAATTGGTCAGAAGCACGTGTACGAAATTATGCTTAATGAAGGTTCGAGTGATGAACAAGTGAACGCCATCTCTGCATTTCTCGCGAAATCTGGAGGGAATGCAATTTTGATGGTAGACCCTAATGAAGCAGCAATTGCATCTACTATTGCTGATTTAGTGGAAGAGGCTGGTGCTTATATGGTGACAACCTGGAATAAGCCGGCAGAAGTAAATATTCTAGACTATGACCACTGGGTCGCCCATCACACTCCTGATGATGTGCAGTATAGCTACGACATCGCAGTCGAAATGTTCTCACAATTCGACCCGCCTTTTGAAGGCAAAGTTATTGCCATACAAGGTATGCTCGGTAACACACCAGCTATCAAAAGATATGCTGGACTGCAAAAGGCATTGGCTGAATCCCCCAAGGTTGAATTAGTGGCCGATGAAGCAGCAGATTGGGCAGCAACTAAAGCTCTCGCAGCCATGGAAACTCTATTAGTAGCGCATGAAGATGTCGATGGCGTTTGGGCTGCAAACGACAATATGGCTATGGGTGCCATTCAAGCTTTGGAAGCAAAAGGACTAGCCGGTAAAGTTAAAGTTGTGGGCATCAACGCTATTCCTGCAGCTATTGAAGCTGTAAAATCCGGGAAAATGACGGCAACAGTTGATGTAAACGGATGGGGACAAGGTGGTTATTCCTTAGCGATTGCTTACGATGCTTGGCTAGGGAACCTCAAAGTAGAAGAATTAACCGAGGAGTACCGCCAATTTGGTACCACGGCAGCAGTAATAACAGGAAAGAACGTAAACGAGTTTGAACAAAACTTTATTATTAACAAACCTAAGATGGATTTCACTGATTACTGGGTTTTCAAAACCACTGAGTTCCCGGTCTTCAATCCCTAGCTGAAAATTAGAATCTAGATACTGGCTCTTATGTGTGAACGTTCATAAGAGCCAGAAAAAAATGTTTAAATAAAAATGGAGGCCGCCTTGTCCATGCCCAAAACGCAGGCAGTTACGATAGCTGAGGAATTTGTACAAAAAATCAACCGTGAGCAACGCTCATTAAAACTTCTAAATTGGGCTCCATTGCTGGTTTTGTTAGTGATGACAATTCTTTTTTCACTATTGGCTCATGAGAGTTTTCCAACAGTAGGGAACATAATAAATTTATTGAATCAATTATCCATTACTTTGATCATCGCTATGGGCTTAACCTTCGTTACTCTCATAGGTTCTGTCGATATCTCGGTAGACGGTGTAGTAGGTTTAGCAGGTTCAGTTTTATCTGTATTAATTTTGAATAGTAAGAATGCTAATGATCTTGGACTTATAGGTGTGGTTATTGCAGTAATATTGGGTGGTCTCTTTGGCTTTATCTCAGGGTTTGTACAAGTAAGATTTAAAGTTTCCTCCTTCATGGTTACTTTTGGGATTCTTTCCATCGCGAGAGGATTCGCCATCATGTCCTATAGAGGTTTATTTGCAGAAATCCTTGATCCGATGCTCATGGGAATCCCTTCAAATAGTTTTTTCGGAATTCCATTAATCACTTGGATTTCATTAGCAGTCTTTGGTGTCGCCATATTAATTCAGGAAAAAACCCCGTTCGGTAGACACATATATGCAGTTGGAACTAACGAGGCAATCCCTCGGATGACCGGTATCAATGTCGACAGGGTAAAAGTCACTGCTTTCGTTTGGTCAGGTATTTGTCTATCTATCGCAGGCGTGATAGGAGCGCTGCGTTTAGGCCGCGGAGAAGTAGATATTGGGATGGGACAATTTTTTCCAGCGCAGGCAGCTGTAATCATCGGTGGCACATCCTTATCGGGCGGAAAAGGAGGAGTTCTTAATAGCTTAATTGGAGCTCTGATAATTACAGTGCTTAACAACGGGTTGCTATTATTAGGAGTAAATACATATATTAGAACTGGCGTGCAAGGATTAATTATTTTGGTTGCTATCGGTTTGTCAGTCTCCCACTCTCGCCAGGCCATTGTCAAATAGGAGAAATCAGATGGCATCAAGCAATCTATTTGAAGTCATAAACTTGTCAAAAAATTTTAATGGTAATCCTGCTTTAATTGATATTTCTTTGCAGATCTCCTCTGGAGAAATAGTTGGACTAGTCGGTGAAAACGGTGCCGGAAAAAGTACTCTCCTGAAGATAATGATGGGCGTACAACCTCCTTCAACAGGTACGATGAAATTGCATGGCGCTCAGTATGCTCCTAAAAATCCAAAAGAAGCCAATGAAAATGGTTTGGGAATGGTATTCCAGGAACAGTCATTAATAATTAACCTTACTGTTGGTCAAAATATGTTTCTTGGACAGGAAAGGCCCTTTACTAAAGCCGGTCTTATTAATTACAAAACAATGTATGGGAAAGTAAATGAAATACTGAAGCTCACAAACCTTACTGAAGTTGAACCTCAGAATTATGTTAGAGATTACAAGTTTGCGACTCGACAAATGATTGAAATTTCTAAGGTTATCAATCAGGCTTACTCATCCTCAAATGGACATGCACTAATCCTTCTAGACGAGCCAACATCCGTGCTCAGTGAGAATGAAATTGATAAGCTATTTTCAGAAATGCAAAAATTGGCCAATGCAGGCCACTCGCTGGTTTTTGTTTCACACCGACTAGAAGAAGTATTAAAAATTACTGATCGAATCTATGTTTTTAAAGATGCAATGAAAGTAGCAGAATTCGAAACTTCACAAGCCAATGAAAACCTTCTCTACGAGGCAATAGTTGGAAAGAGTTCTATTGAAGAATATTATTGTATAAACTTACAAAAAGGCCATCAGAATGAGATTGTTTTCGAAGCTCAAAAACTTGGACTTTTTGGTACATTCAAAGATGTATCCTTCACACTTCACCGGGGGGAAATATTAGGAATATATGGTGTTATCGGTTCTGGTAAGGAAGAACTTTGTTCGGTTTTATGCGGTGATTTGCTCCCTAGTTCCGGTGAAATACGCATTAATCAGAAAAAGGCAAAATATTCCAATCCAAGTGAAGCTTTGAATAAAGGAATAATCATGATTCCCCAAGAACGAAATTATGAGGGAATCATAGGAATATTAAGTGTTGCAGATAACATTGCTGTCTCGAGCTATGAACATTTGGGTAAATATGGTTTTATTTCACTTAGGAAGCTGAAAAATCAAGCTGAAATATGGATAAAAAAACTTCGTATTAGAACACAGTCGTCTAAAACGAGCGTCAATAGTTTGTCTGGGGGAAATGCTCAAAAGGTGATGTTCGCAAAGATGCTCTCAAGCATGAGCGAAATAGTTATCTTAAACCACCCTACGCGTGGTGTGGATGTTGGTGCCAAACAAGAAATCTATCAAATAATCCGGCAAATGACTGAAGAAGGGAAATCTATAATATTGGTTGGAGACACCCTGGATGAATGTATTGGCTTAAGCAATCGCATGCTGGTGATGAAAGATGGATTAGTAACGAATGAATTTGATTGTCCACCTGACAATAAGCCTGACAAACTGAAAATCATGCAATACATCATGTAGATATATTAGAGACAATGAAATGAATGATATTCTAAATATTAAGTCTAGTAAATTATTGAAATTTCTCGAGAGTACTATAAGTTATTGGTCTGTTCTTGCGTTAGTCATAGTTTTTTACTTCATGAACAATGCTTTTCTCAACACCTTTAATTTGAGGAATATATTGACGAACATTGCGCCTTTACTTGTAATGGCGGCTGGTGCAACGCTAGTTCGCTTGATAGGGTCTGTGGATCTGTCTATGGGGGCAGTCTGTTCGGTCGCTAATGTGATTGTTGTGAATCAACTCCCCAATATAGGCTGGGGAGCATACTTTGCCGCTATCGGATATGGAATGGTTGCTGGGTTGTTACTTGGAGTAGTTCAGACAAAACTCAAAATGCCTTCTTTTATCGCATCACTCGGGATGATGAGTATTTGGGAAAGTGTCGCCCTTCAAATCACTTCTTCTCCTGTACAAATAGCTAGTGAACAAAGGGTCTTCATTGAATGGGGAAAAACGAGTTTCGGATTAGTTAGTCTTATGACTCTGATCGCATTTGTGATAACGATAGTCTTCTACTTATTTCAGATTTATACCAAACCTGGACGGAGTATTAGCATTATTGGTGGAAATGAACGCATGGCTTGGTTGTCGGGTATTGAAGTTTCAAAATACAAGATAATTTCATTCGTCATTTGCGGCCTAACGGCAGCAATTAGCGGCATCATGCTGGCCATCAAGTTAAATAGTTCTGCTCCAACTGTAGGTAGGCCTTACACCCTCCTAGCAGTTTCCGCTGTGCTTTTGGGAGGAACTTCTGCTACTGGTGGAAAGGGTAGCATACTCAGAACCATACTTGGAGTTCTGATTGTAGTAATTATTCAAAACGGAATGACAATCATTGGTGTCGATGCTTTTTGGTCACAAATTGTATTTGGGAGCCTAATAATATTGGCAATGATGATGAGCTCTGAAAGAGGGTCAACAAACTTAATTGTAAAATAGGCGACTTACATGAATAAATATTACGACAGGTTGGGAAAATGGAAAATAAAGTATATTTTTATGTAGGAACGTATACAAATTCGATTAAATTTGGAACCGGACGAATTGTGGAGGGAAAGGGCAAAGGGATCTATCTTATTGAATTCGATCTCAAATCTTTCAACATCAAAATAATTAACACATTTTCAAATATATTGAATCCTTCTTATATAAGACTTAATAAAAAGCATAATTTGTTATTTGTCGTAAATGAGCTTAAGGAATATCTTTCTGAGGTTGGGGGCGCAGTATGTTCGTATCATGTAGACAAGCTCACAGGAAAGATATCCTTGATCAACGTGCAACCCACAGTAGGTTCAGATCCATGCCACATAGAATTGAATATGGATGAATCACAACTATACGTGTCAAATTTTGATAGCGGTAGCCTATCAGTATTCGGAATCAATCTTGACGGGTCAATTGGAAATCTACTACAATTTATCCAAAATTCTGGATCAAGTGTAGATCCGGAAAGACAAAAAGGACCCCACGTGCACTCAGTGACTTGCTCACCGAATGGCAAGTTTGCATACGTTCAAGATTTGGGTTTAGATAAAATATTTATTTACGAAATATCCGTGGGTGATACACCTCTACAAGAGATCTCAGAGTCACCAATAAATACCAAGCCAGGCTCTGGTCCTAGACACAGCATTATTTCGAAGGGAAATTATTATTACGTCATCAATGAGTTGGATTCATCTATCCTCGTATATTCTCATCATCCCAGCACCGGGGGCTTGAAGGAACTGCAATACATCTCGACGATACCGAAAGACAACACAATAATGAACAACACATGTGCTGATATCCACATCACACCGGATGGTAATTTCATCTATGGTTCCAACCGTGGACACAATAGCTTGGCTATTTTCAGGATTGATCAATCTACCGGCTGTCTAACCAATATTGGGTTTCATCCGAGTGGAGGATCCGAACCTCGAAACTTTGCAATCGAACCTTCGGGCAACTTTCTCATGTGTGCTAACCAAGATAGTGATAACTTAACTGTTTTTTCAATCGACCAGAAATCTGGGGCGTTAAATGAAGTTTCTAGAATAATGATCCCCACCCCTGTGTGCATACAATTTGTTGATTTGGAACGATAATCTTCCAAAAATCGAAAATCATTCGTTTTTTCACTTTCTTTGAATCAACAATTTGATTTTATAAGTATCCCCCGGCCTAGCCGGGGGATACTTATAAAATCAAATTGTTGATT
>ENA-UOOM01002050-UOOM01002050.1-fermentation-metagenome-genome-assembly--contig:-NODE-2050-length-17514-cov-7.686580_pt1 | contig 17514 bp, 19 predicted proteins | sample MGYA00245781_ERZ724031 | MGnify/ENA primary metagenome ERZ724031 (study PRJEB28704, sample SAMN03018317) | fermentation metagenome | biome: anthropogenic terrestrial biome; feature: soil; material... | reverse complement strand
ATGGATCAGTGTACAGACTGTCAATCCTTCACAATAAAGTAAGATAACCGGTTATTTTTTGATAGCGGACTTCTTTTTATGGATGATCGTAAAAGGGAGTCCGCCTTTCTACATTCCATGGAAATTCCCTTGCTAGAATGAGCCTTGTTGGCGTAAAATAGGAATGAGGTGATTTCAAATATGAAGATTTATCTGGTGCGGCATGGAGAAACAGATTGGAATTTGCGCGGCATATTTTATGGTTGGACAGATTGTGATATTAACGAAACAGGAATTGGGCAAGCACATCAGCTAAAAAACTTTTTTGATTCCCTGGAGTATGATGGCATTTATGCAAGCGATTTGCTGCGGGCGACACATACGGCGGAGATCATTTCAGAAAACAGAAATATGGAGGTGCAGAGGATGTCTTGCTTTCGAGAGCTGTTTTACGGTGATTGGGAGAACAAAGAAAGCACATACATAAAAGAAAATCACGGGGATACCTTAAAACGCTGGATGCAGGAATGGCAATCAAGCACATTGCCCGGCGGAGAGGCTTTTCAAGAATTTTATAAAAGGGTGACGGAAGGGCTGCTGCAAGTAATCAAAGAAAACAAAAGCAAAAATATTATTATCGTTTCCCATAATGGCCCCATGAGCGCTATGCTGTGCTATTTAACGGGAGCCGGGCCCGATGGTTTCTGGAGGTTCTTTTCCGAACAGGGCTGCTACAGTTCTGTTTTGGTTTCCGACGAAAAAATCACAATCGAAAAAATAAATTGCCCTGTATAGAAATTAAAATTAAGTTGTAAAGGGAAAATACTTGACAGCTTGATTTTTTTTTAGTATGATGTTTTAAATGATTGTAAAGTGATTTTCCTTTACAGGAGGAATGAAAGTGGATGAGATATTAAAGCTGACCCTGCTCTATGATTTTTATGGAGAGCTTTTGACAGAAAAACAAAAGCAGGTATTTGAGATGCATTATCAGAACGATCTTTCTCTTTCTGAAATCGGAGAAGAATTATCCATCAGCCGTCAGGCTGTTCGTGATCAGCTAAAGCGCACAGAAAAAATTCTGATTGCTTATGAGGAAAAGCTGTCTTTGGTAGAACGTTTTCAAGAGCAGCAAAAGGCTGTGCGAAAAATGAAACATATCCTTGATAAAATAGGAACCGGAGAAATCAGTAAGGAAATAACAGAAGCGATTGTTACCATGAAAAAGATTGCTGATGCAATATTATCCTAAAGGGAGGGCGATCTATGGCATTTGAAAATCTGTCCGCTAAGCTGCAGGAAGTATTCAAACAGCTCCGCGGAAAAGGCGTTTTAACCGAGGATGACGTAAAGGCTGCTATGCGAGAAGTGAAGATCGCACTTTTGGAGGCAGATGTAAACTTTAAAATTGTAAAAAGCTTTATCAAAACGGTGACAGAGCGTGCCGTTGGTGTTGAGGTTTTGCAGGGGCTGAACCCCGGACAGCAGGTTATAAAAATTGTAAACGAAGAGTTAATTGCGCTTATGGGAAGCTCTCAAAGCAGATTAACGTATTCCAACCGTCCGCCTACGGTATACATGATGGTGGGCTTGCAGGGCGCCGGGAAAACCACTAGCAGCGGCAAGCTTGCAGGTCAGCTGAGGAAGCAGGGCAGAAATCCCCTGTTGGTTGCCTGTGATATTTACCGTCCTGCCGCAATCAAGCAATTGCAGGTGGTGGGCAAAAATTATGGGATTCCCGTTTTTGAAATGGGCACCGAGGTAAGCCCGGTGGAAATTTCCAAGAAAGCGTTGGAATTTGCCGCAGAGCAGCATCATGATGTGGTGTTGATCGATACCGCCGGACGTTTGCATATCAACGAAGAATTGATGCAGGAGCTGCTGGATATCAAAACGGCAGTACGTCCCCAGGAGATTCTTTTGGTGGTAGATGCTATGACAGGGCAGGATGCCGTGACCGTAGCAGGTAGCTTTGACAGCCAATTGGGTGTAGATGGTATTATTATGACGAAGCTTGACGGTGATGCCCGCGGCGGTGCCGCCCTTTCCGTCAGAAGCGTTACGAACAAACCCATTAAATATATCGGTATGGGTGAAAAAATGGAGGATCTTGAGCCCTTTTTCCCTGACCGCATGGCTTCCAGAATTTTAGGGATGGGCGATGTCCTTTCTCTGATTGACAAGGTACAGCAAAATATTGATGAACAGGAAGCAATGGAGATGCAAAAGAAAATGCGCTCCAACGAGTTTACCTTGGAGGACTTCCTTTCTCAAATGCAGCAAATTAAAAAAATGGGCCCTTTGAAGGATTTGATGGGCATGATCCCCGGGATGAACGGGCTGAATTTGGATAAAGCCATGGAGGGGGTTGACACCTCCAAGGAAATGTCCAAGGTGGAGTCCATCATCCAGTCTATGACCAAGGAAGAACGGGCGAACCCCTCCATTTTGAATGGCCCCCGAAAAAAACGCATTGCCAATGGTGCCGGACGGACCATTGCCGATGTGAATCGTCTGCTGAAGCAATTTGAAGAAATGAAAAAAATGATGAAGCAGATGAACAGTATGCAAAAGGGTAAGAAAGGAAAACTTCCTTTTTTCCGATAAATGAAGCTTAAAATTTAGGAGGTGAAATGATATGGCAGTAAGAATCAGATTAAAAAGATTGGGTGCAAAAAAGGCTCCTTTCTATAGAATCGTTGTTGCGGATTCCAGAACATCCAGAAATGGTAAATCTATTGAAGAAATCGGTTACTATGATCCTACCAAGGAACCAATTGTTCTGAAGGTTGACGCAGAAGCAGCGAATAAGTGGCTTGCAACTGGCGCACAGCCCTCCGAAACTGCAAAGGCTCTGTTGAAAAAAGCTGGCGTAATCGGCGAATAATCCGAAGGCGGGAGGCTTGGCTATGAAAGAATTATTAGAAGTCATTGCAAAAAATCTTGTGGATTTTCCGGATAAGGTGCAGGTAACCGAAACCGAAAATGACCGCACTTTGGTGCTGGAATTGAAGGTTGCCCCCGAAGATATGGGAAAGGTGATCGGCAAACAGGGAAGAATTGCAAAAGCAATTCGGACACTGGTAAAAGCATCCGGTGTTCATGAGGACAAAAAAATTATCGTTGAAATCGTTCAATGAAAAAAGACCCTGCAATATGGGCAAAAGGGTGCCGACGTAGTCGGCACCCTTTCAAAAAGACGAAAAATTTTGTGGGGTTAAATAAGGCTCCTATTCTGAAATTTTTTTGAAACGAACGATGTCTGATTAGAGCAAGGTGCTTGCATACTGTATGTTTTTGCTTCAAGAATTATAATCTTTGTGAGGTGCGTATGGAACAATATTTTGAAATCGGGAAAATTACAGGTACCCATGGAATACGAGGAACAATGCGCGTATTTCCCACCACCCAGGATCCCTCCAGGTTTGAACGCTTAAAAGAAATTATTGTGGAAAGCAGGGGGAAGCGGGAAACCTTTCATATACAAAAAGTGGCGTATCATAAGCAATTTGTTTTGCTTACGGTAAAAGAAATTACAGATATTAATGTGGCTGAGCTTTATAAAAACGGGATGATTTTAATACCTGATGCTCTGGCCATCCCCTTGGAAGAGAATGAATATTATACCCGGGATTTATATGGCTTGCAGGTAATTACAGAAGGCGGCGAGGCATTGGGAAAGCTGACAAAAATTTATGTGACGGGTGCCAACGATGTTTATGGGGTGCAAAAAAGCCCGGAGGAAAAAGAATTGCTCATTCCTGCCATCAAGGACTGCATCAAAAAGGTAGATTTGGAAAAAGGCATTATGATCGTTGCACTTCTGGAAGGGTTGAGATAATGAAGAACTTTTATGCTTTAACATTATTTCCTGAAATGATAGATGAAACACTGTCTCACAGCATTTTGGGCAGAGCCCGGCGAGAGGGCTTGATTTCCATAGAGGCCGTTAATATCAGAGACTTTTCCAATAATAAGCATTTGCAGGTGGACGATTATCCCTATGGCGGCGGAGCTGGCATGGTGATGCAGCCCCAGCCCATTTATGATGCTTATCAAAGTATCGCAGAAAAGGCAAAGAAGGCCCGTGTGCTTTATATGTCCCCCCAAGGAAGGCCTTTTACCCAGCGGGTCGCGGAGGAGTTGGCGAAAGAAGAGAGCCTTGTTTTTTTGTGCGGCCATTATGAGGGCGTGGACGAGCGTGTGTTGGAGGAGATTGTAACGGACGAAATTTCTCTGGGGGATTTTGTTCTGACAGGCGGCGAGCTGGCGGCCATCACCATGATTGATGCCGTTTCTCGGCTTGTGCCTGGTGTGCTGGGGAAAGAAGCATCTTTTGAGGACGAAAGCTTTTCTCAAGGCCTTTTGGAATATCCCCAGTATACCAGGCCTCCTGTTTTTATGGAGCGGGAGGTGCCGCAGGTGCTTTTAAGTGGCCATCATGGAAATGTGGATCAATGGAGGAGAGAGCAGGCCCTTCTTCGTACGGCGCAAAAGCGGCCGGACCTGCTGAAGGCGGCGGAACTAAGCAAAGAGGATATTGCTTTTTTGCAGAAAAAGAGTATTTGGGAGTAAGCCGCCCTTGGTAGGGCTTGGCAGTGATATGGATATTTTCTGGCGGCAGCAGCCAAGAATACCGGAGGCAGGAAGCTTCCAACATGAAAAAAAGCAGTTTTTTGCCCTTTTGATAGGCAAAAAACTGCTTTTTATATTGCTGTGTTATTTGTTCATATTGCGAATATGCATATATACTGTATTTTTGGAAATACCCAGATGCTCTGCAATGGTGATGACGGAATCTTTCAAATTAAAAATCCCTTTCTGGTGCAAAAGAGAAATAATTTCTTTGTTTTTATTAGAGGAGGAGATGGAAAGATTGCAGTAAACAGCCTTTTTTGCTTCCTCCAGTGCGTGCAACATTAACTCTTCTGTGTTCTCCACAAAGGTTTCGGAAATATTTTCCTGCTTGGTATTTTCCAAGGGGGCAATAAAATGTGCCAAAGTGGAAATGGGGGAGGAAAGATACATATTGATGCAAAACAGACCGATAATATTCCCCTTTTCTCCTATAATTGCCGAGATAGAGGATTTAAAGGTTTCCCCGCGTTTGTTCTTTGCAAAATAATAGAGATGTTTGAGATTCGCTTCCTCGATCATGCGGTTTAAAAAAGATAGGGTCACCTCGGAAATCGCCGCACCGACCTGCCTGCCGGAGAGATGCCCGTTGACAATATGCATTACGGAATGATCCATATTTTCAAGGCTATGTATGACCACCTCACAAAAATCGCCGAAAAATTCACCGGCACCTTCTGCTACGTTGATATAGGAATTTAAAATTAACCGGTCATGCTCTGAGATTGAAAAATTCTGACATTCCATATTGCACCTCCACAATGTTATATCTTATAGTATATCAAAAAAAGTGTATTAGTTCAAGTGCAAGCAAGGTAATCAAGGCATAGAAAAGGCACCTCCCGCGAGGGGCAAACCATGTAACGGCAAGCTGTTTCTCAGAAGTTTTGAAAGGTTTCGGGAAAAAAGAGCTTATGAGAGGATTTTTGGGAATAGGGAGGAGGTTCCTCTTTCTTTTGTCGGTAAATTCAGATAAAATAAAAGAAATTAAGAATTCTGTAAGGAAGTGTGTACTCTTTTGTAAAAGTATTCTGTTATGATAAAATTGTAAAAGTTTGCAGAAATAGGGGGTATTTTCTGATGGAAAATTTTAATATTTTGGTTTGCGATGACGATAAGGCCATTGTTGATGCAATAGAGATATATTTAAAGCAAGAGGGTTATCATGTGATCAAGGCGTATAACGGGTTAGAGGCCTTGCGGGCATTGGAGGAAAATGAAATACATCTGATCTTGCTGGATATTATGATGCCGAAGTTGGATGGATTGAATACAACGGTAAAAATTCGAGAAACGTTGAATATTCCCATTATCATTTTATCTGCAAAGTCAGAGGATACAGATAAAATTTTGGGGTTGAATTTTGGAGCGGATGATTATATCACCAAGCCCTTTAATCCTTTGGAGCTTCTGGCCCGGGTGAAAAGCCAGATGCGCCGCTATACGGCACTGGGGAGCATTGCGGAAAAAAGCAATGTCATTAAAATCGGGGAGATTGAGCTGGACAAGGATGCGAAAGAGGTGCGGGTGAACGGTGAGGCCATCAAGCTTACGGCGACGGAATATGGAATTTTACAGCTTTTGATGGAAAATGCGGGAAAGGTTTTTTCCATTGACCAGATCTATGAAAAAGTTTGGAACGAGCTGTCCTTTGCGCCGGAAAACACGGTTTCTGTGCATATCCGCCGTATCAGAGAAAAAATAGAGATTAACCCGAAGGAGCCCAGATATCTTAAGGTGGTGTGGGGCATTGGATACAAAATTGAAAAAATCTAAAAGCTATCAAAAAAAATGGAAAATTGCTTCTGTGGTGCTTTTTTTTATCTGCGCCATGGCTAACTTTTTTTGCGGAATTATAGCGGCAAATATTTCCCTGCATTGGAACCGGGATATTATAGAGGCCCATTCGGTTTATGATACCTATGAGTTTACCAACAGCTTTGCAAACACGTTGGACGAGGTTATTTTGGCGGAGGTTTATTACCGGAACGAGAGCCGTGTGTTAAGCGGAGAATTGATAGACAGAGAAGAATTGATTGCCGATTTTAAGCGATATTATGGAATCAAGGACGGTATTATCACGGGCAACACCTCCATAAACGAAACCTTTGACGGGTTGAATATTCATGGGAGCATCCCCAATTCCCTAAAAAGTAATTTTGACGAATATAAAGAGCTGGTAGAAAGCCGTCTTCCCCTGTACAGAAAAATGTACATTCAGAATCAGCTGGATGAATATAAAAGCAGCGTGCGGTATTTGGGCAGCATAACCAATTTTCTTTATTATGTTGAAGACGGCAGCGGCAATGTGGTTGCCGGGAATACAACCCGGGGAGAAATGAGCAATATTGACCGTACCATTGTGCTATCCTCCGGCTTTAGCAGCGACAAAATAGGGGCAATGGCTTATACCAAAAACAATTCATTTATGGAGGAAAGTGATTATAAAATTTATGCGGGCATCCGCGATCCCCTAGTGTTTGGGGATGATTTTTATACCATGGGGCAGGAATATATTTTTGCCAGAACAGGATTGCCCATATTGTTTGGCGTATTCACTGCGTCCACATTGGTGGTTGTTTTTTGCCTTGTGTATCTAATTCGGGTGGCAGGGCAGACGGAGAAAAACGGGAAGGTGTTTTATTTAGCGGTAGATAAAATTTACAATGAAATTCATTTTCTGCTAGTCATTGGCCTCGTTATGTTTTCCCTAATCTTCGGGCTGACGTTGCTCTCCAGAATTTTAAATGAAACGGCAATTTTCTGGGCATATATTTTCAATACTATTTTAGGGATTCTTTATGTTTGCAATGTTGCGGCGATTCTATCCTATATAATGTCTATCACACGTCAGATCAAGGGAAAGGTTCTTCTGAAAAATACATGGATTTCTGTGACCATTCGCCGTGCGTCAGAATTATTTACAGGAAAAACCTTTCGAGGTTGGATGATTTTGGTTATGCTTTGCTATGCTTTAGGCAACTGCGTGGCCATGGGTATTGTTATTTTTGCGGCCCAAATGGAATATTATTTGCTGAGTTTCCTTTGTATCGTGGGTTTATTTGCATTCAACGGCTTTTGTATGTATTTGTTTTTAAGAGCACTGCGCTCCTTAAAAAGAATTATGATTTCCGCCAGGGAAACATCGAAAGGAAACTTGCAGTATAAATTAAATTTAGATGAAATTTCTCCATCCTTTTTGAACTTTGCCAAGGATATTGCCAATATTCAGGATGGCTTGAAGAACTCCGTAAGGGATGCGGTCAAAGGGGAACGGATGAAAACGGAATTAATCACCAATGTGTCTCATGATTTAAAAACACCGTTAACCTCTATTATTTCTTATGTTGATTTGCTGCGGGGACTTCCGTTGGAAAATCAGACGGCTTTGAAGTATGTGGAGGTATTACATGAAAAATCCTACCGATTAAAGCAGCTGATTGAGGATTTGATTGAAGCAAGCAAGGTCTCCAGCGGAAATATTACGGTTTCTAAAATACGGGTAGACTATAAGCAGATTACATTGCAGGCTATAGGTGAGCTGGAGGAAAAAATTGAGGCCGCAGGGCTTGAGATCAAGGTATGCTGTCCGGAGCCTCTGTATATCTCCGCCGACGGCAGGCATCTGTGGAGGATATTAGAAAACCTCCTTTCCAATGCAGTGAAGTATTCCATGCCTGATTCCAGAGTGTATATTGATATTTTTCAAGCGGAGGGACGGGGGATTTTGGTCATGAAAAATGTCTCCGCAGCTCCCATTGATTTTGACGAGACACGGCTGACAGACCGGTTTGTGCGAGGAGATACCTCCAGAACCACAGAAGGCTCCGGTCTGGGGCTTTCCATAGCCCAAAGCTTGGTTGAGGCCCAGGGGGGAACCTTTGGCATTCAGGTGGATGGAGATTTGTTTAAGGCCATTGTGAGTATGCCCCTTTGGGAAGAAGAGGAAATTTTTCAGGAAGCGGCGGAAGAGGATATTGCTGAAATATGATGGAATGTAATTTAAAATAAGAGATGCAAAAATAGAATAAAAGGATTCAAAGGAAAGAATATATCTTTACAGTAGGAGAATCATGGTATAAAATAGTATCAAAAACGCATTGTGGAAAGGTAAGTGGAAATGGAAGCCATTTTAACGGTGCTGAATAAGTTGACCATTATGTTTCTCCTGCTTCTGATTGGTTATTTTTGCCGAAAGAAGAAAATTTTCAAAGATGGCTTTATGGAGGATTTTGCAGGGTTTTTAACGCGCATTATCATTCCCTGTTTTGTCATTTCTTCTTTACAGATTGAGTATACGTGGGAATTATTTCAAAAAGGTGTCCTTGTGTTTTTTGTTTGCGTCATGATGCATTTATGGGGCATGGTTGTGGGATGGTTTTCCTTTCGCATATGCAAGGTTCCTGAGGGGGCAAAAGGCATTTGGATTTTCAGCAATATGTTTGCAAATATCGGGTTTATGGGCCTTCCTGTGATTGCAATGATTTTTGGGGGAAACAGTGTGTTTTACTGTACCTTTGCCACCTTTGCTTTTAATATTACGTCGTATACCTTAGGGGCTGTGGTTTTGCAAAGATATTCAGGCAATCCGGACACCGGCAAGGTAAACATGAGAAAACTGTTGCAGGCGCCGGTAAATGTGGCAACCGTTTTGGGGGTTTTGTGCTTTGTGCTCAATATCCGCCTTCCGGGACCCATGAAGGATACGGTGAGTATGGTTGGGGGAACCCTTTCCCCTTTGGCCATGATTTACATAGGCGGTTTGTTGGGAAAGTTCGACTTTAAGGAAACGCTGACTGAAAAATCGGCCTACCACCTTTCCTTCTTTCGCTTGATTTTTATTCCCTTATCTTCCTATATTTTATTGAAACTTTTCATTCAGGATCAACTGATTTTAGGGGTGATTGTTGTGGGGCTTTCTACGCCTATCGGGGCATTTTGTGCCATATTGGCGGCGGAATTTGGCGGAGATGAGGCGTTGGCCAGTAAATATATTTTTGTGAGTACTGTGCTTTGTATTTTTACCATGCCATTCTTTTTTATGCTGTTTCTATAATTGGCGAAGAACCGTGCTGCGTTTTTAGAAAACCCAGAGAATGGTCAAGGGGTAAGCGTGAAAGCAAGAAGTATTTTAAAAGAAAAGCTGGGAAGGGAGTTCTCCTTCTTGGCTTTTTGCTTAAATTTTTCGGAGCAGCCATTTCTGGTTATCGCAATGATAGGCAAGCTCATATATTTTTTCTGTGTCATGGATGATGCTGCTGCAAAGAAAAAATAAGGTTTGGCTGCCGCCAAATCTGTTTGACTCTGTCTGAAGGATATGATTGACTTTAATGGTAACATTTTCCCCATCCTCCTCCAGACGAAACCGTATGGGAGTAACAGCTCCTTCTTTGGATGTCCAGGAAATCATATCGATATTTTTGTTTAAAAGCTTCATGCAGTGTGCCTCCTTTAATAGAACTTACTATCACTATACCAGAACAATAGTTCTTTTTCAATAGTAAAATTACACCAATATACGAATACACGTTTTTAGATGAAGAGGAAGAAATATTGTATAACCAGAAGTGCATCTGCATAAAAAATACTGATAGGATATACAAAAAACAATCAATATTCTTGGGAATTTTCTAAGGCATAGGGTGCAAAATCATTGCAAAACCTTGTTTGTGTCGGTATAATAAAGCGTATGATAAAACAGAGATGGAGCAAGGTTAACCCAGAAAGGACAAGTGTATGTACGAAAAAATTTCTATACCCGAAATTTTTGGCATGAATGTGTTCAACGACGCAATGATGCGGGAACATCTGCCAAAGCAAGTCTACAATGAGTTAAAGAATACGATTGAAAAAGGAGAAATGCTGAATTCCTCTATTGCAGATATTATTGCCAATGCCATGAAGGATTGGGCAGTGGAAAGGGGCGCAACCCACTATACCCATTGGTTTCAGCCTATGACGGGCATCACTGCGGAAAAGCATGATTCTTTTTTGGCTCGGCCCAGCAATGGAAAGGCAATTATGGAGTTTTCCGGCAAGGAGTTAATCAAAGGGGAGTCGGATGCGTCCTCCTTTCCCTCCGGCGGATTGCGTGCGACGTTTGAGGCAAGGGGCTATACGGCATGGGATTGCACCTCACCCGCTTTTTTAAGAGAGGATGCGGCGGGCATTACCTTGTATATCCCCACGGCTTTCTGTTCCTACACGGGCGAAGCGTTGGACAAAAAGACGCCCCTGCTGCGTTCCGTTGAGGCGGTTTCTAAGCAGGCTATGCGTATTCTGCGTCTGTTTGGCAATACAACGGCAAGAAGCATTAAGGTATATTCCGGGGCGGAGCAGGAATATTTCTTGATTGACCGCAATTTATATCACCAAAGAAAGGACCTCATTTTTACGGGCAGAACCCTCTTTGGGGCGGCGCCTCCCAAGGGCCAGGAATTGGATGATCATTACTTCGGGAGCATTAAAGAAAGAGTTGCCTGTTTTATGCGTGAGCTGAATATAGAGCTTTGGAAGCTTGGGGTAACAGCCAAGACGCAGCATAATGAGGTTGCGCCGGCACAGCATGAATTAGCACCCATTTATGATGACTGTAACCGTGCCGCCGACCATAATCAGCTGATTATGGAGGCCATGAAGCGTATTGCCGGACATCATAATTTGACTTGTCTGCTCCATGAAAAGCCCTTTGCCGGGGTAAACGGCAGCGGAAAGCATAACAACTGGTCCTTGGGGACGGATGATGGGCAAAATCTTTTGGATCCTGGGAAGACCCCTCATGAAAATGCACAGTTCTTGGTATTTTTGACTGCCATCATCAAGGGCGTGGATGAATATGCGGAATTGCTGCGTTTGGCGGCGGCAAACCCCGGTAATGATCACCGCTTGGGCAGACAGGAGGCACCGCCGGCCATTATCTCTATTTTCTTGGGAGATCAGCTTGTGGATATTTTCAATCAGATTGAGCATGGCGGGGCAACAAGCTGCATTCAGGGCGGTAAAATGCGTGTTGGTGTGAATACCCTTCCGTATTTAAAGCGAGATGCAACAGACAGAAACAGAACCTCTCCGTTTGCTTTTACGGGGAATAAGTTTGAGTTCCGTATGCCGCCCTCCTCCGGTTCCATTTCCGGGCCGAATTTTGTATTGAATACCATTGTTGCTGATGTGTTGGCTGAGTTTGCCGATGAGCTGGAGCAGGCGGAGGACTTTAATGCGGCGATGCATGAATTGGTGCGCAGAACCTATAGCGAACATAAGCGCATTATTTTTGACGGGAACGGCTATTCCGGTGATTGGGTTCAGGAAGCGGAAAGAAGGGGCCTTAGCAATATTACAAATATGGTGGATACCGTCCCTTATCTGGTAGAGGAGAAAGCGGTGACGCTGTTTGAGCGTCATAAGGTTTTAAGCCGTTTGGAATTGCAGTCCCGTTCTGAAATTATGTATGAAGCCTATATCAAGCAGATTAATATTGAAGCCAGAGCTATGATTGACATTGCATCGAAGCAAATTCGTCCCGCAGTGGTGAAATATGCGGGAGAAGTGGCAGCCTCTCTGTTGGCAATGAAGGCCGCAGGGTTTGATGCATCTGTGGAGGAAGAGCTTCTGACGGAGATCAATGAAAATATAAGGGTCTTCCATAAAGCCTTAAAACACTTGACCGAGATTATGCAGGAGGCGGCAATATTTGAATGCAATAGCCGTTCAAAGGCGATATTTTATCGGGATCAGGTTTTTAAAGCCATGGAGGAATTGCGGACGCCGGCGGACAAACTGGAATTTTTGGTAGACCAAAGGGTATGGCCGTTCCCTACCTACGGAGAATTGTTATATAACATATGATGTATTTGTAAGACAACAGTGCATTTTTCAATAAAAGCTCTCTTTTTTTCTGAAAATAAGCAGGAAGAGAAGAGAGCTTTTTGTGTATTCATGGGCATTGTGGAATTTATAACATAATCCAAAATAATGTATGACAAGAAGAAAAAGTTGTGAAAAATATGGTTGGAAAGGGGAAATAAATATCTAAAATAGACAAATGTTTTGCAGCTTAAAATTTTTTTAAAATTTAAAAAAACGATAGAGGAATGTTTTTTTTTGCATACTTATGAAAAACATCGTCTATTTTATTGCAAGTGTTAAGCGAATGCGCTATAATGTATACAGATAAGAGCAGTTAGTTATTTATTTATGATTAAATACTATTGATATAATCAATTTTTTTTGTTTAATATAAACATAAAAAAAGATAGTTTATACAAATTGCACATTTTTCAATACAAAAAACAATGATTGTTTAAAAAATGAGGTGATTGCAATGCTCGTTGAGGATAAAAGAATTCGTATTATTACAGGTCACTACGGCAGCGGCAAAACCGAGTTTGCAGTGAATTATGCCATGCAGCTTGGTAAAAAAGGCCGAAAGGTCGCCATTGCCGATTTGGATATCGTAAATGTTTACTTTCGTTCCAGGGAAAAAAAGAAGGAGATGGAAAAAGCAGGTATTTTGGTGATTTCCTCGTCAATTGAGGGGGATGGGCTGGATGTACCTGCCGTTTCTGCGGCTATGACAATGCCCGCAAGGGAGCATACCTTTGATTATGTCGTTGACTTGGGGGGAAACGATGTGGGAACGATGGTGCTTGGCCGTTTAAAGCCTATTTTAGACCCTGCGGAAGTGGATTTTTTTATGGTAGTCAATACATATCGCCCCGATACCTCCTCACCGGAGGGTGTGATTGCGCAAATGGAAAATCTCACCTATGCTTCGGGGCTCAAAGTGACAGGCTTTATTAACAATACAAACCTGATTCGAGAGACCAATGCACAATGTCTTTTGGACGGGGATAAGGTTTTAAGAGAGGTAACGAAAGAAACGGGAATCCCTGTAAGGTATGTTTCTTATGTTGAAGAGCTGATGACAGAGGAAGTGCCGAAGGGGCTTGCCGGAGAATTGTTTCCTATGAAGTTTTATATGAGAAAGACCTGGATGTAGAGTTCAACATTTATGGAGGTGTATTTAAAATGGCAAAAGGTAAAGTGTCGATTAACGAAACACTGTGCAAGGGCTGTGAACTTTGTGTTTCTGTTTGTCCAAAGCATGTGCTGAAGCTTTCTGAAACCAAGCTCAATGCGGCGGGCTATAACCCTGCGGAGGTTGTGAATGATGATTGTATTGCGTGCACAAGCTGTGCGAAAATGTGTCCCGATTGTGCGATTACAGTGGAAAAATTCAACTAAGAGAGGAGGAAATTTCAATGGCAAAGGTTTTAATGAAAGGCAATGAAGCAGTTGGTAAGGCGGCGATTGAGGCAGGATGCAGATATTTTTTCGGCTACCCAATTACTCCTCAAAGTGAGGTTCCGGAATATTTGTCCAGTGAATTGCCCAAGGTTGGCGGCGTTTTTGTGCAGGCTGAATCTGAGGTTGCGGCAATCAATATGGTTTATGGTGCAGCAGGTGCAGGTGCCCGTGTTTTAACAAGTTCCTCCTCCCCCGGTATTGCTTTGAAGCAGGAAGGTATCGGTTATATTTCCAATGCAGGCTTGCCTGCGGTTATCATCAATATGATGCGTGGCGGCCCCGGCTTAGGTACAATCCAGCCCGGACAGGCGGATTATAATATGGCGGTAAAGGGTGGCGCTAACGGCGATTATCATGATATTGTTCTGGCTCCTGCCTCTGTTCAGGAAGCGGTGGATATGGTTATGGAAGCCTTTGATTTGGCGGACTTCTACGGTACTCCTGTTTTGATTCTGGCTGACGGTTTAATTGGTCAGATGATGGAGCCTGTTGAGTTTAACTATGTTTGCAAAAAAGAGCTGCCTCCCAAAACATGGGCATTGACCGGTAAGGGTGACGGCGAAAAGCATATGGTGGAAAACCTTGTAATCGAGGCTGCCGAATGTGAAGCATGGAATAAACGTAATTTTGAAAAATATGCAAAAATTGAAGCAAATGAGCAGGCTTGGGAAGATTATTTAATGGACGATGCAGAATATGCCTTTGTATCCTATGGCACCTCCTCCAGAATTGTTAGAACTGCAATCGGCTATTTGAGAGAGGCAGGGTTTAAGGTTGGGATGATCAGACCGAAAACATTGTGGCCTTTCCCCGTAAAAGCTTTTGATAAATGGGACAAAAACATTAAAAAGTATATGGATGTTGAAATGAGCATGGGACAGATGGTTCAGGATGTTGCTTATGCTTGTAACGATAAAAACAAAATCGAATTCTATGGCAGAACAGGCGGTATTGTTCCTGCGGTGGATGAAATCGTTGAATTTGGTAAGAAGGTTATGGGAGGTGACAAATAATGGCAGTTATATTTCAAAAAACCAAAGCTTTAACTGATGTAAAATTGCATTATTGTCCTGGTTGTGCACATGGCATTGTACATAGACTTGTAGCGGAAGTTTTGGTAGAAATGGACGAAGATAAAAATGCAATTGCGGCAGTTCCCGTTGGCTGTGCCGTATTTGCAAATAAATATTTTAACTTTGACGCAATTCAGTGTGCCCATGGACGTGCGCCTGCCACAGCAACAGGCATTAAAAGAGTACATCCTGATAAACTGGTTATCACTTATCAGGGCGACGGCGACCTTGCTTCCATTGGTACTGCCGAAATCGTTCATGCGGCTGCAAGAGGCGAAAAAATCAGCACGGTATTTATCAATAACGGTATTTACGGCATGACAGGCGGCCAGATGGCACCTACCACATTGCCCGGTATGAAAGCTACAACGGCAAAGGCTGGCCGTGATCCTAAAATCAATGGTAATCCCATTCGTATTTCTGAGATGCTGGCGACCTTGGACGGCCCCGCTTATATTGAAAGAGTAAGCGTTTCCACACCGGCACAGGTGACGCAGGCGAAAAAAGCAATCAAAAAAGCTTTTGAAATTCAAAAACAGGGTCTTGGCTTTACATTTGTTGAGGTTGTGTCAACCTGTCCTACAAACTGGGGCTTGACACCTGTAAAAGCAATGGAATTTGTAAGAGAAAAAATGATCCCTTACTATCCTCTTGGGGTTTACAAAGATATCACAGCAGGGGAGGGCAAATAATATGAATACACAGAGAATTTGTTGCGCAGGCTTTGGTGGTCAGGGTACGCTTTCTATGGGTAAGATTCTGGCTTACGCAGGTATGTTGGAAGGTCATGAGGTTTCATGGTGCCCTTCTTATGGTCCCGAGATGCGTGGTGGTACAGCAAACTGTCATGTTATTGTATCGGATGCATCCATCGGCTCTCCTGTTATCACAAGAGATGCAGATTGCGTGATTGCTATGAATCAGCCTTCTTTGGACAAATTTGTTGAAATTTTGGGGAAAAACGGCATTCTGATTGCCAATTCCGATTTGGCTTCTTTGAAGGAAGAAAAAAAAGATATTCGTGTTATGAATGTTCCGGCTAACTCCATGGCAACCCATGAGTTTGGCGGTGCAAAATTAGCCAACATCATTCTTTTGGGTGCTGTAATTCAGGCAACCGGTTCCGTTAAGGTGGAAAGTATTGATGATGCGTTCACCCATGTATTTGAAGGAAGTAAGGCGAAATTTATTCCCGATAATAAGAAGGCTTTTGAAATGGGCTTTGCATTCGCGAAAAACTACAAATAAATCGATCCAATCCTAAATATTGACGGCCTTTTGGCAGGGTTCCCTCTGCCAAAAGGTTTTTTTATTCTAAAAAAGGATTTCGCAAGAATTATAGATATGGTATAATTATAAAATATATCGCTTTAAAACGTAATTCTCTTAAGGGTAACTGCCCGGCAAATAAAAGGAAAAAAAGCTATGAAAGAACGAAAAAAATGGATACAAATGTGATTTTCCATGGAGATTGCTTAATATTGAGGGACAATGCATAATGCAGTGAGAAACTACTTATAAAATGCCGCCGCCATAACCGGAACAAAAGGAAATAGAAGAGGGTTTGAATAGGCAAATTTTATCGTTCCATAGCATTGTATACCTGTTTTAAATCATATTTTGTAAAGGGCACGGGAGAGGAGTGCAGTTTTTTGAAAAACAGAATTAAAATTTATGTGGATGGCAAGTCCTTTACGTTAGTGGGGGAAGAGACGGAAATACATATGCAGGCGGTATCGAACTATATCCATGAAAAAATTGTGGAAATCCGGAAAAATGCGGCGGCAGTCAGATTGGATACTAGCCTTGCCTATGTGTTGACAGCTTTAAATGTGGCGGATGACTATTTTAAGGAAAAGGAACGGGTAGCGGAGCTGGAAGGCCGTAATCTTGGGTTGCTTGCAAGGCTTGAGGAATTGGCTTCTCAGTTGGAGGAAGCAAGGGCGGAGATTAAAAAATTGCAGGAAACGCCAACGCAGCCGCCGGAAGAAGCCCCGGAGGCAGAGGCAGCCCGCGCAGAAGTAATTGCAGAAGAAAAACAGGAAGAGGATGCACCGCCAAACGCAGAAGCGGAAGAAGAGGCGGAACCGGTTATAGCAATAAAGCAGGAAGAAATTGCCGCAGAAAAGGGAGAAACGGAACCCGATGAAAATTTGAATGAAACAAAAACCACAGGAATGGTAAAGCCTCAATCAAGAAGGAGTAAAAGAGGAAAATATCGTAAAAGATAAAAGATGTACCCTTTTATAATCAATGCAGTTTGGGAAAAGATGTTGCTTTGTGTGATCCTTTCAAGTAAACTGCGCTTATAAAGCAAATTTTTGGAAAGTATATAAAAGAAAATGATTGTATGGCAACCTTTCGTTTCAAACGAAAGGCGGTTTGCTTTTTTGCCGAAAATAAAATACTGTTTTAAACAGGTTTTAGCCAAGTATCCCAAGAAAAAACAGTTGAAAGGCGGGATGCTTTTTAGCCTGCAAATAAAAAGTCAATAGATAATTGAAGTTTTTTCAAAATAATT
>ENA-UOOM01002049-UOOM01002049.1-fermentation-metagenome-genome-assembly--contig:-NODE-2049-length-17523-cov-13.944642_pt1 | contig 17523 bp, 12 predicted proteins | sample MGYA00245781_ERZ724031 | MGnify/ENA primary metagenome ERZ724031 (study PRJEB28704, sample SAMN03018317) | fermentation metagenome | biome: anthropogenic terrestrial biome; feature: soil... | reverse complement strand
CGAAGTTTGACAATGATCTGTTCCACCGTGTACTTCTTTTGCGCCATTTCTTCCATCTCCTTTGTTTTGTTGATTATATCTCAACTAACTCTGAAGTTGGTACAAGGGTTGGGGGGCAGGTCACTATGCGCAGACGGACCGCAACTATGACATGCTTTTCCTGGCGTCCAACTTTTATGATCTGTTTGACCCCTATTACACCTTCCACACGGACCTGGCCTATCGCGGGGTATTGAACACCACGTTCATTCAGGATGAAGCCCTTATGCTGGCGGCGCTTCGAATGCGAGAAACCCCCAGCGGCGACCTTGACGCGTACCTCGCCCGCTGGCGTGACTTCCAGCGCGAGTTTACGCGCGCGCTGCCCATGATACCGCTATACAGCAATACCTACGCCGACCTGCATACGCGGCGGTTGAGCGATTATCACGCGCAAGCGCACGCATCCTTCGCGGGGGCATTGCTGGCGGCGAAGTTTGCCGCGGCAACGCAGCCATAGCAAACCAAAGCGGCGAATATTCCAACAACTTTCATCCAAAACAAATAAACCCTCCTTCATCGGGTATGTTAGACACAGAACATACATGGGGAGGGGTCGGATGCAGGGTGGAATGGGCCGCGGACGCGGCAGTTATCTGACAGAGCAGGAAAAGGCCGACAGGCCGAATATCAGCGCCGCCTTTTTGCGGCGTGTTTTTTCATACCTGTGGCCGTACTGGAAGCAACTGGTGCTGGTGCTGCTGGCCATCCTGCTGGCCACGGTGCTGCGCCTGCTGCCGTCTATCCTGACGGGGCGCATCATCGATGAGGGCCTCATCGGGCGCGACCTGCGGGCGCTGGTCTGGCTGATTGGCCTGTCGGTGGGGGTGACGCTGCTGTCAAACCTGGTGGGGCTGCTGGAAAGCTACCTCAACACCTGGGTGGCGCAGCACATCACCGAGGGCATGCGCAACCGCATGTACCGCCACCTGCAGGGGATGAGCCAGCGGTTCTTCACCACCAACCTCCAGGGCGATCTGATTACCCGCATGACCAGCGATATCTCGGGCGTACAGCAGATTATCGCGGGCACCTTCACCAGCATCGTGTCCAACATCCTAACGTTGGTGGTGGCCGCGGTCGCCATGTATCAGAAGAACTGGATTCTGGCGACGGTGGGCCTTGTCATCGTGCCGCTGTTTGCCCTGCCTACCCGCCGCGCAGGCAAAACGCGGTGGACGCTGACCCGCGAGGCGCAGGAGCGCCAGGACGAAATCAACGGCATCCTCAACGAGACGCTGTCGGTCAGCGGCCAGCTGCTGGTCAAACTGTTTGGCCGCGAGGCTTACGAGGCCGCGCGCTATGAAGAGGCCAACAGCAAGATGGTCAAGCTCAACATCCGCCAGAGCATGGCCGGGCGGTGGTTCCGGGTGATGCTGAACACCTTTTCCAGCATTGGGCCCATGCTGGTGTACCTGATTGGCGGCGTGCTGATGATGCGTTACGATGCCGCGCTCACCGTGGGCGATATCACCGTGTTGGTGACGCTGCTGGGACGCATGTACGGGCCGGTCAACTCGCTGTTCAACATGCAGGTGGATTGGATTCGCTCCATGGCGCTGTTCGCGCGTATCTTTGAGTATTTTGACCTGCCCCACGAGGTAACCAATGCCCCGGACGCCATCACGCCCGCGCGCATGCAGGGCGACATCGCCTTTGAAAAGGTGTCCTTCGCCTATGAGCCGGAGCGGCAAATCCTCAGCGACATCTCCTTCACCCTCAACAGCGGCCGCACGGTGGCCATTGTCGGGCCGTCGGGCTCGGGCAAGAGCACCATCATCAACCTGCTGCTGCGCCTGTATGATGTAAACGAGGGCCGCATCACGGTGGATGGCATCGACATCCGCCGGCTGGATTTGGGCTTCCTGCGGCGCAACATCGGCCTGGTAACACAGGACACCTACCTGTTCAACGCCACCATCCGTGAGAACCTGCTGTACGCCAAGCCCGACGCCACCCAGGACGAGCTGGTGACCGCGTGTCAAAAGGCCAATATCCATGCATTCATCGACCGCCTGCCTGACCGCTACGACACCCAGGTGGGCAATCGCGGGCTCAAATTGTCCGGCGGCGAGAAGCAGCGCCTGTCCATCGCCCGCGTGCTGCTCAAGGACCCGGCCGTCGTGGTGTTTGACGAGGCCACCTCGTCGCTGGATTCCATCGCCGAGAGCGCCATTCAGCAGGCCGTCGCCCCCATGCTGGCGCAGCGCACCAGCATCGTCATCGCCCACCGGCTGTCCACCATCCTGGCGGCGGACGAAATCCTGGTGCTGCAGCAGGGGCGCATCGTGCAGCGGGGCACCCACCATGCGCTGCTTGCACAGGGCGGCCTGTACGCACAGCTATATGAGACGCAGTTTGGGGATGACCTCAGGGGGGAGCCGCATGTACCGTAACCCGGACTACGACGCGCTGCCCAAGGCCGAGCGCCGGGGGCGCCTGCGGGAAATCGCCCTGGTGTTCATGCGCCTGGGTGCCTTGGCCTTTGGCGGACCCGCTGCGCACATCGCCATGATGGAGGAGGCCGTGGTGCAGCGCCGCGCCTGGCTGCCGCGGCAGAAGTTTATGGACCTGTTGGGCGCCACCAACCTCATCCCCGGCCCCAACTCCACCGAGATGGCCATCCTGCTTGGGTTTGAGCGGGGCGGCTACGCCGGGCTGTTTCTGGCCGGTGCCGCGTTCATATTGCCCGCAGTATTCATCGTCAGCATCTTCGCCTTTCTGTATGTGCGCTTTGGTGCGCTGCCGCAGGTGGCGGGTGCGCTGGTGGGGGTCAAGCCTGTCATCATGGCGGTGGTATTGCAGGCGTTGCTGCGCCTGGGCAAATCGGCCGTCAAGGGCGCGCTGACGGCCGCCGTGGGGGTGGCGGTCATTGCGCTTACGTTCCTGGGGGTGGAGGAGATTCTTTTGCTGCTGTGCGCGGGCGCCATCACCACGGCGGTGATGAACTGGCCGCGCATTCGCAACCGGCTGTTCAGCCTGCCGCTGCCTATGCTGGCGCTTCTTGTGCAACCACCCGCGCCCGCGCGGGACGCGGGCCCGGTCAGCATGGCGCTCAGCAGCATCTTCCTTACGTTTTTCAAGATTGGGGCGGTGCTCTACGGCAGCGGCTATGTGCTGCTGGCGTATCTGGATGCCAAGTTTGTGGCGCGCTTTGGCGTCATCACCACGCAGCAGCTGATGGACGCCGTGGCGGTGGGCCAGGTGACCCCGGGCCCCGTGTTCACCACGGCCACCTTTATCGGCTACCTCATCCACGGCCTGCCCGGCGGCCTGGCGGCCACGGCGGGCATCTTTCTGCCCAGCTTTTTGCTGGTGCTGCTCATCAACCCCATCATCCCCAGGCTGCGCAAATCCCCCTGGGTGGGGGCGGCGCTGGATGGGGTCAATGTGGCGTCGCTGGGCATCATGGCGGTAGTCACGGTGCGCCTGGGCGTGGCTTCGCTCATCGATCCTTTCACGGTGGCGTTGTTTGTCGTGGCGGCGGTATTGCTGCTGCGCTATAAGGTCAACTCCGCCTGGCTCATTTTGGGAGGCGGCTTGCTGGGCTATGCGTATACGGCGCTGATGTAACTTTCCCTTCGGGGCGGTTTTACAAGATTGTTACAATTCCAATACGAAACAAACATCCTTTTCCTTGCGATGGGTGCGCCGATGGCGTATCATGGGGGCAGAGCATGGCCCTGACATCACAATCAGACGCAGGGGCCGGCCGAAAGGAGCAACTCTGCATGTTCAAAAGGACGTTGACACTTTTCCTTGCCCTCATGATGGTGCTGGGGCTGTCTGGGCAGGCCATGGCCGCCCAGCCCGCGGCGCAGAACACCGACCTCAGCTTGGGTGAAACCACCTGGCTGACTTCTGCCGCTTTTTTCAAAGACCAGATTCTTCTAAGCGGCGACGGCATCTATACCTATCAGCCCGGCGATGAGGAACTAACCCAGCTGCAGTCGTTCAGCACGCCGGAATGGACCGAAAAGTACCCCGACATCTACGGCCTCACGCTGGTTGCCGATGGCGACAGCCTGTATGGCCTTCACCTTGAGAAAGATATGCTCTACCCCATCACCATCAACGAGGGTGGCAAGGGCATCATGTTGGGTGAGGGCATCCAGCTGGACTTGAGCCCGCTGCTAAACATGGAATATGGCGACGAAGGCTATAAGGAGCAGCCCAGTCAGCTGTTGGCGCACGGTGGCCGCCTGTACATGGTGCTGCGCACCTACGGCCCCAAGGGGCCAACGGCCAAGCTGCTCAGCTACGATGTGGCAGCGGGTGGTCAGGCCACAGAACACAAGGCCGAGTTTGTGGCGCAGATTGCCCCCTACAAGGATGGCAAGCTGTTGGCCATGGTGATGAATGAGGCAGAGGCTTGGGACCCCAAAACCAATCAAATGAAGCCGCCCATGCTGGCCGTGTATGACCCTGCCGCCGACGCCCTTACAGAGCTTGGCACCGCCGGCGTGCCCTACCGCAGCGAGGGCATGGGCATGGTATACGACGCGCAGGGCGATTATGTCTACCTCACCGGCAAGGATGAGGTATACCGCTGGACACAGGCAAACGGACCCGAGCTGTGCGCCTACCTGCCGCCCACCAACTACGGCGGCGCCATGAGTGGGCGCCTGCTGATGATTGCCCCCGGCCGGATTGCCGCCGTAAACCAGCAGGGCGTTTCCGTGCGCGGCACCGACCCGGCCCAGCTGCCCACCGGCCGGCTGACCATCTACGGCAGCTATATGGACGACAACCACAAGGCTGCTATCCAGGGGCTCAACGGCATCCCGGTCACGTTCCTGGACAACAAGTATTTCTCCACCGCCCAGGAGCTGGGCCAGGCGCTGGTATCGGGTGAGGATAACATCGACATCCTCTTCCTGCGCAGCGACAGCATCGACCTGGACAACATCATCGCCAAAGGCTACTGCGCGGATCTCAGCGGCAGCCAGGTTATCACCGACTACGTGGCCAAAACCTACCCCATGATGCAGGAACAGGCCATGCGCGAGGGCAAGACCTATCTGGTGCCTGTGGATCTGGACGGACAGCTGGTGGTGTACTTCCCCAAGCTGTTGGAGCAGGTGGGCGTGGAAGTGCCCAAGACATTTGACCAGCTGTGCGACTTCCTGCAGCAGTGGAATGACGAGTTGGGTGAAAAGTTCCCCGATATCCTGCCCATGCAGAGTACCGATTACCGCAACGAGCTGATGCAGATGGCCATGACGCTGTTTGCCGACAGCAAGGGCATCAAGGGGGAGGAGTTCACCTTCGCCGACCCGCAGCTCAAGGATCTGCTTACCCGTGCCACCACCGTCAACACCGAGGACATCGCCCAGAAGGTGGATTGGAGCCAGCCCGGCTCCAACGCAGCGATGGAGGAAATCTACAACAAGCCCCCGGTCATCGAGAACCGCTATGGCTTGAGCCTGGATATGCTGAGCAACTCCTTTAACAACCCGGACGGGCAGATGACCGTCAGCTATGGCAATGGCCCTGGCTACGAGGTGGGCACCGAGCAGCCTTTCCAGCTGTCGATGTCGCAGGCCGAGAAGCCCGTCACCGGTGTCACCCTGACGCTGATGGCCGTCAACCCCAAATCCAAGAACCTGGAAAGCGCCATCCGCTATGTGGAGCAGTATGTCTCAGGCCTTCAGCCCGTCAAGGCGGCGATGCTCAATCCCGAGCTTAACGACCCCATCCCCAACCCGTACTTTGAGCGCAGCATCAAGTGGATGGAGGAGCGCAAGGCGAACATGGAGCGCGAGCTGGCCAAGCTGGAAGGCGCTGAAAAGACCGAGATGCAGGCCAACTACGAGCGCGAGATGGCGGAGAACGAGAAGAACATGGAGCGCATGCGCTGGCAGGTGGTGCCCGAGGCCATCGCCTACTACCGCCAGATGATGGACAACGCCTACGTGCGCACCTTCAACGCCATGAGCACCATCTGGCAAAGCCCCGACATCCGCACCCTGTTTGAACGCTATACCCAGGGCCAGCTGCCGCTGGAGCAGTTCCTGCAGGAGGCCGATGGCAAGCTGCGCCTCATGCGGCTGGAGAGCCGGTAAATTGTAACCGAACTGTATGGAGACCACACACGGGCCCAGCGCAATTAGGCGCGGGGCTCGTGTGCAAAGGAGAAAGATATGTTACGGCGGTTTTTGTCCATTTTGCTTCTGCTCACCTTGGCGGTACCGGCCATGGCGCTTGGTGCGCAGGATAACCCGGTGCTCACATTGGAAGACACGGGCAGTATTCGCGCGGTGCTTCCGGAGGCGGAGGGTTTGCTGCTCTATGGGCAGAGCGGGCTATATGCCTGGCTTGTAGGGGAGGAAGTGCTGCGGATGGTGGCGGCGACGCACAAGGATGCCGCGCCTTATGACACCATTTTGTGGGAAGGCACTGGGCTATGGGGATTGCGCAGCGATGCTCAGCAGGTTTTTCCGCTGACGCTGACTGATGGAGCGCTGATTCCGGGCGTGCCCGTTGACCTCTCCATGGCGCAGCTGTTGCGACAAGCGGCGGATGACGGCGTGTTTGGGGCGCCACAGCATGCGCTGATGCATCAGGGCAGGCTGTACCTCATCTATCGCGGAGAGCAGGAGGGGCGGCCTACCACAGCGCTGCTAAGCTTTTCGCTGGCAGACGGCAGCGGAAAGTGGCACGAGGGCATGCACGTCCAATTTCTTGCGCCGTATCGGGATGACAAGCTGCTGGCCTTGGTGCTGGATGAGGGCAGATACTATAACCCGGAATTGGCAGCGCAGCCTAAGCCCATTCTGATCGTGTACGACCCTGTGGAAGATAGTTTGACCGAGCTTGGGCCCGCGGGTGTGCATTATGCGCGCTTCGCCCATGGCATAGCCTACGACAGTCAGGCGGATACCGTGTATCTGCTCAGCGGAGGCAATGTGTATGCCGGCCATCCTGGCCAAGCGATAACCGTGTTTGCCGATGCCCCGCAAGAGGTGAACGGACCGCCCGCGGTGGGGGAAATCACCTTGCTGACCGGCGGCTACATCGCCATGGCGCAGGGAAATAAACTGCTGGTGCGCCCCACGGACAAACAGACGGCTGTGCCTCGGCTGAAGATATACGGCGACACGCTGGGGCCCGCCCTCTGGTCAACCATTGAAGCGCTGCGCGGTCAGATGCTGATTGAAGCGAGCGAGTTTCCCCCCTACAGTGACATGAAGGAACTGGCCGAGAATCTTCTGCTGGAAAACGACAGACCGGATATCTACTGCGTGCTCAGCAGCCAGTACGATTTGGAGGTTATCAAGCAAAAGGGCTACTGCGCCGACCTGAGCGGCAGCCCCACGCTGGCAGCGTTTGTCAAATCCACCTACCCGGCCATGCAGGCTATCGCAACCCAGGGGGATCAGCTGCTGATGGTGCCCTACGCCGCCATCGGCGAGGAGCACGGCTATCACCCAAGCTGCTTTGAGGAGGTAGGCTTGGGCGTGCCTACTACTTTTGATGAGCTGTGCGACCTGATTGATATGTGGAACGATGACTATGTGGACCGCTATCCGGACATACGCCCGGTGAATACGGACGACATTCCGCAGATGCTGGTGCGCCTGGCAGTCAATCTGTACACCAACTACTGTGCGCATACGGGGCAGGAATTCAGCTTCCAGTCGCCCATGCTGCGCGCGATGCTGGAGCGGGCACAAACCGTATCCTTTGACAACATCATGGGCAATACCGGGGCAACCCGTTCGCTGGTGGATGGGGGCTATTACTACTTTGCCCCGCAGATGCTCTCCTGGCATATACAGGAGCCGAATACCCCCGCACCTCTCCAACTGGCCATGCGGGCGGGAGACCCGGTTGTCAACCACCGCGACTTGTATGTCCTGGTGGTTGATCCGCGCAGCGAACAACGCGATGCCGCCATCCGCTTTTTGGAAACCTATGTGGACCGCCTAACACCCGAGACGGTGGTTACGCTCAACCCATCGGTACGAGAAGAGGTCATCGACCCAGCGTCCGAATCCTGGTGGCCCAATCTGATAGCCCGCCGCGATATGATGCAGCAGGTTGTCGATGAGGCCCAAGGCGCAGAAAAAACTGAAGCCCAAGCCAACCTGGACAGTTTTCTTCTTGAGATGCAGCAATGGGAGAATCAACGGTATCTGGTCAGCGAACAGGGCATCGCCCGCTACCGCGCCTTGTATGAAAACGGCTATATCCGCAGCTATGGCAGCGACTATATGGGCTTGCCCATGCGTGAACTCATGCGTTTACAGCTGCGCTACGCCTGGCGACAGACGACGCTGGACGAGTTTCTCGCTGAGGCCGAGCAGCGCATGCGCCTGATGCGGCTGGAGAGCCGGTAAAGGCAGGGACGAATGAGGCGTTAATAGTCAGGCGCGAAGCGCTTCGCGCTGATGGGACAACAAGAGCAACGAGAACCCGCCGTGTGACAGAACACCGGCGGGCTCTCCTTTTTACACCGACGTTATGGCGGAGAGACGGAAGCCCCCTCTACAAACCACTGGCCGTGTGAATACCACAATTCGCGTTCCTGGCCGCTGATGCGGCATAGATACCGCACCCCTTCGCCGCCCGCCTTGCGGGCAACACCGGGCCGCACATCCAGCACCCGGTAGCCCCCTATCAGAAAACTATCCACTTGTCCCACTTCCCCACTGTCGCCACGGACATGACCGGGTGAATGGGGCAAAGTGGGTTCCTCAAATGCGTATATTTCTTTCTGTAGGGATACCAACATAGAGAATTTCTTTGTGAAGTGGGACAAGTGGGTCAAGTGGGTGAAAAACACACAGGGGGAAAAGAAGTGGATTGAAAATATGGCGAGGGGTCACGAGCGCCGTATGGCTATGGCTGTGCCGAATTGCGCTACTTCCCCTTCCCCCGATAGTAATACACCACCAGCTGGGTGCGGTCGCGCAGGTCGAGCTTTTGCAGCAGTTGGGATACGTAGTTGCGCACGGTGCCTTCGCTTAGGTACAGCCGGGCCGCAATTTCGCGGTTGCTGAAGCCCTCGGCGCACAGGCGCAGAACATCCTGCTCGCGGGGGGACAGGTCCGCCGCCGGGGCGGGCGCCTGGCGGGGCTTGAGCAGAGGGGGCAGCGCCTGCACAATCTCGCTGCCAAAGACCGTCTGGCCGGAATGCACCGCCTTGAGCGCAGGAGCGATGGCCTCATAATCCTGCTTGAGCAGGTAGCCCTTGGCGCCGATGTCCAGCGCGCGCAGGATATACTCGTCATCCGAAAACGTGGTCAAAAACAGGATGCGCGCGGCCGGGTGGCGGGCCAGGATGGTTTCTGCCGCGTCCAGGCCGGTCTTCTCGCCCATGCGGATGTCCATCAGCAGGATGTCGGGCTGATGCTGGTCGTACAGGCGCACGGCGTCCTCGTAGCTGCTGCCCAGGGCCGTGACATGCAGGGCGGGGTCCTGCTCCAGGATGGTCTTGAGCGCCTGGCAGACGATGCGGTCATCGTCCACAATCAATACCTTCATAGCGGGTTCTCCTTGGGCAGTGTGAGCAGGATGCGGAAGCCATGGTCGGTGGTGATGTGCACGCTGCCGCCCAGGCCGCGCACGCGCTCCTCCATGGCGGCCAGGCCCATGCCCTGGCCCTGCGGTGCCTTGCTGTTGGTGCCGTTGTCGCTGATGAGCAGCAGGTGGCTGCCGCTCATTTCCGACAGGGTGATGGCCGCGTGGGTGGCGTTGGAGTGGCGCATGATGTTGCTCAGCGCCTCGCGGATGACGGCCATCACCACGTACTTGTGGTTGAGCGACAGCTCGCTGCCACCGGCATTGGTGTACTGCACCGGGCAGAAGGCGAAGCCGTCTAACAGCGCCTGTATCTCCCGGTCCAGGTGCAAAGTATCCTGGCGCGTGTTGTGCACGCTGTGGCGGATGGCGTTCATGCCGGTGGCCAGGGAGTCGTGCAGGTCGTCCAGGTTGCGCTTCAGGTCCGGGTCGGCCGGGTTCAGGCTCAATGCCTTGACCTGCAGCAGGCTGCGCGAGAGGATATGACCCACATTGTCGTGGATATCGCGAGCGATGCGGTTGCGCTCCTGCGCGACGGCCAGCTTGACCGATGTCTCCTGCTCGTGCTGCATGGAGGACAGCTCGCGCTGCTGGCGGGTGGCCCGCTCGCTGGAATCGTCCACCGCGGCGAAATACCGCGCCTGCATGCGGGCCAGGCTGTCGTCCTTATAGCGCAGCAGCAGGGCGGCCAGCAATATAACGCCCAGAAACATATCCACATGCCGGTAGTGGTACACCAGCAACAGGCCGGGCGCCGCGGCGGGCCAGGGGGCATCCGGCAGGGTGAGACACAGATAGAGCATCAGCGGCGCGAAGCTCAGCATGGCCGGGTCCATGACACCCAGGGCCAGATAGACAGCCATGGGCAGGTAGGCCGCGCGCCTGGGGTGCAGCAGGTTGACAAAGATGACCACCAGCATGGCGGCCAGCATGCGGGTCAGGTGCGCGTCGGTCAGCCCGCCGGTCAGCAGGTGAACAAAGCCTGCCAACAGCAGCAGACCCTGGCTGAACAGCCCTTGCACGCTCATGCATTCACCCCCAGGGCATCTTAGCACAGGGCATGACATTTGTCATGACAGGGTGATGACACGCGCCACTGGCGGCGGGCGCCCGGTTGGCTATACTGAATGTGTACAAGGAGGAATGGACGAATGATTCAGATGAATGGGGTTGTCAAGCGCTACAAGGAGCTGGTGGCGCTGGATCACTTTGACCTGCATGTGCAGGCGCGGGAGATATACGGGCTGCTGGGGCCCAATGGCTCGGGCAAATCCACCGCCATCAACTGCATGCTGGCGCTGCTTACCATCCAGAAGGGTGATATCACGGTGTTCGGCCAGCAGATGAAGCCCACCTCCTACGCCCTTAAGCGGGATATCGGTCTGGTGCCGCAGGAGGTCGCCCTGATGGAGGAGCTGAATGTGCAGGAGAACATCGACTACTTCTGCGGCCTGTATGTGGCGGACGTGCGCAAGCGAAAGCAGTTGGTGGATGAGGCCATCGCCTTTTGCGGGCTGGAGAAATTTCGCAAGTTTCTGCCTAAGAAGCTATCGGGCGGCCTGAAGCGGCGGCTCAACATCGCGTGCGGCATTGCCCACAAGCCTAGGCTGCTGATACTGGATGAGCCCACCGTGGCCGTTGACCCCCAGAGCCGAAACAGCATCCTGGAGGGCATCCGGCAGCTGAACCAGCATGGCGTCACGGTGCTGTACACCAGCCATTATATGGAGGAGGTGGAGCAGCTGTGCACCATGATTACCATCATGGACAAGGGCAAGGCCATCCTCACCGGCACCAAGGATGAGCTGAAGGCCTCCGTCAACCTGGGCGACCAGGTGCGCATCCGCCTGGTCAACCACAGCCGGCAGGATGTGGACGCCATCCGCCAGCTGCCCTTCATCAGCCGGGTGGATGTGCAGGAGGACACGCTGGTGCTGGATATGACGCGCGGCGAGAGCAAGGTGGCGGGCCTCATCAACTTTCTGGAGCAGCGGGACATCGCCATCGGCGAAATGAGCCTGCGCCAGCCCACCCTTAACGATGTGTTTCTGGAGGTCACGGGAAAGGAGCTGCGCGACAGTGTTTAGAACGGTCTTTCAATACAACCTGTTGATTACCCTGCGGCAAAAGTCCGTGCTGTTCTGGAGCCTGGCCTTCCCGCTGCTGCTGTCCACCTTCTTTTCCATGGCGTTTTCCAACATCTACACGGCGGAAATCATCCGTGAGCCCATCCCGGTAGCCTATGTGGCGCCCGCGCAGGTCAACCCGCTGTACAACCTGAAGGACATCCTGGGCGACATCCCGCTGGGGCAGGATGGGGAGGCGCGGCTGCTTGAACTGCACACGGCGGAGAACACCGAGCAGGCCAGGACCATGGTGCTGGACGGTCAGGTGGCTGCCGCCGTCATGGATGGCGGCCTGCCCCAACTGATGACCAACCGGGTGGGGCCCCAACAGGTGGTCGTCAAGCAGGTGCTGGACCAGGTTGACGCCACCAAACAGACCATCACCGGCCTGATGCGGCAAAACCCCCTCATCCCGGTGTCGCACATCGCGGCTGAACTAAACCAGATGGACTACACCCAGACGGCCAGCATCAACCGCGACCGGATGACCCCGGACAGCATCTATTATTTCGCCCTGTTGGCCATGACCTGCCTGGGCGCGTGCTCGGCCGGCGCCATGATTGTCATCCTGCAGCAGGCGGACAAATCCGCCGAAGGGGCGCGCGGCGCCATCTCGCCCGCCAGCAAATGGCTACGCGTGGCGGCGGCCGGCACGGCCTCCTGGTTGGTGCAGGTGGCCATGAGCTTCATCGTGCTGGCCTATATGACGCTGGTGCTGGGCAAACACCTGGGGGATAACATCCCGTACCTGCTGGTCATCCTGGCGGTGGGCACGCTGATGGGGTTTCTGCTGGGCATGGCGGTTGCCTGCATGGTGCGGGGCAGCGCCAACGCCATCCTGGGTGTGACCACCAGCGTGTACTTGTTCAGCAGTTTCCTGACCGGCCTGATGAGCGACCGGGTGAAGCGGCTGGTGGATACGTCGCTGCCGTGGCTCAGCCGCATCAACCCCGGCACCATGATTGTGGATGCATTGTACTCGCTGTACTACTACCGGGAGAACAACTACCAATACCTCATCAGCATGCTGCTGGCGTGCGCGCTGTTTGCCGCGGTGGTGGCGGTGACCCTGGGGAGGCGTTATCATGACAGTATTTAAGGCATTCTTCCAGGCGGCCAGGCGCAACCTGTGGCCCGTCATCCTCTACATCGGCATCATGGTGATGATGAGCGTGATGATTACCTTCTCCATGGGGGAAAAGCAGGACGACCTGGTGGTATCCACACAGGATTATCGCCTGGCCGTCTACAACCACGATGGGGAGGACCCGGTTACCCGCGGGCTGATATCCTTTGTAGGTGACCGCGCCCGCCTGGTGGACATTGGCGAGGGCGAGCGGGCGGTGACCGACGCGCTGTTCTGGCGGGATGTGGACTATGTGCTGGATATCCCGCAGGGCTTTGGACAATCGCTGCTGGCGGGGGAACCCATGCAGCTGAAAACATACGCCAGCCCCAACGACTATACGCACATGTATGTGGATGCCTATGTGAACCGCTACCTGGCCACCCTGCGCCTGTACCGCGAGCGTATCCCCCAAGAGGACCTGGCCCAAAGCATCGCCCGTGTGGAGGGGGACTTGAAGCAGGAAATCCCCATTGTACAGGCCAAGCAGGCCGAGGAGGACACCAACACCACCATGGCCTGGTACTTCCGCTACATCAGCTACCCGCTGCTGGCGGCCATTACCAGTGGCGTAGGCATGGTGATGGCGGCGCTGCTCAAGCGCAACCTGGTGCTGCGCACAAGGGTATCAAGCCTGAGCGAAACGCGCCGCAACGGGCAGATGGTGCTGGCCGCGCTTACCTACAGCAGCGTCATCTGGGTGGTGTTGGTGGTGGTGGGCGCCATTACCTCGAGGCTGTCGCTGGCCCATGTGCTGACACCCCGGTTTGGGCTGATGCTGCTGGGCAGCTTCCTGTATATGCTCATCAGCATGAGCATCGCCCTGCTGGCCTGCGCCATCACGCAAAAGCAGAACGTCATCACGGGGGTGACCAATGTGGTGGCCCTGGGCAGCAGCTTTCTGGGCGGTGTGTTCGTGCCCATCGAGGTGCTGGGCGAGGGCGTGGTGCGCATCGGCAAGGTGCTGCCCGCCTACTGGTACACCACCGCGGTGCGCGCTGTGGGCGACGCCGGCGAACTGGGCACCGCGCCGCTGCACACATACTGGCAGGGCATGGGCATCATGACGCTGATGCTGGGCGTGCTGCTGGGCGCCACGTTGCTGGTCAACAAAATCCGGCGGCAGCGGGGGATATAGCGCTGTAGATATCGTCAAAAAGGCCTGCCGATTTGCATACCGGCAGGCCTTTTGCTGTACACGGAGACCAGCTGGGATGCCAACTCCTCCCCACCCCCTCAACCCGCTGCACCCCCTGCATCCGGTACACCCATGGCTGGGGTGGGCATGCATTCGGCCGTCTTGTGACAAAAGGTTTACAATTCCAAGACCATTCCGTGATGGTTTTGGCTTGCGGCTGCCTGGCCGAGGCGGTATAGTGATTGGGATCACACGGCGAAAGGAGAAGGGATGTTCAAAAAGAAGAAGAGCCTATGGCTCTTCCTGCTGCCGGGCCTGATTGGGCTGTTGGTCTTTTACGTGGTTCCCTTCCTGGGCGGCATCTATTTCAGCATGACGGACGGCACGATTGAAAACCGGTTCGTCTGGTTTGAGAACTATCAGCGGGTGTGGGAGAACGAGGTGTTTCGCCTGGGGCTCAAAAACTCGCTGGAGCTGTCGCTGCTGTCGGCGCCGCTCATTTTCCTGTTCGCGTTTATCCTGGCGGTGATGCTGCGCGCGCTGCGGGAGAAATCCCTGGGCTTTCGCAACCTGCTGCTGATGCCCTACCTGGTGCCGTCCTCCGCGCTGCTGATTATCTGGATGATTTTGTTTGACTTCGGCGGCCCCATCAACCGCATCGTGGAGGCCATGGGCGGCCAGCGCGTGCTGTGGCTGGAGACCGGGGCGCTGCGCGTGCCGGTGGTGCTGCTGTATATATGGAAGAACGTGGGCTTTTCAGTGGTCATCTTTTCTGCCGCGCTGTCCAGTGTGCCCGATGAGCTGTACGAGTTTGCCCGCCTGGAGGGCGCCAGCGTCATCCAGCAAGAGACAAAGATTACCCTGCCGCTGATACTGCCCACTGCCTTTCTGGTCTTTGTGCTGGCGTGGGTCAACGCGTTCAAGATATTCAAGGAGGTCTACTTCATCGGCGGGGCCTACCCGCGCGACGAGGTGTATACCTTGCAGCACTATATGAACAACCAGTTCGCCAAGCTGGATTACCAGCTGGTGACCACGGCGGCCTACAGCTTCGCGCTGATTGTGTTCGCGCTGTTCGGGCTGCTGTATCTGGGCAAGGGGGTGCGCGGGCATGACCGTTAAGACGCGCGACCTGCGCCATCACCACCGCCGGCCGCTGCGGCCGGGGCGCATCATCAGCTACATCGCGCTCACCATCATCTGCGCGCTAACGGTGCTGCCCATCGTGCTCACCTTCCTGTACTCGTTCTTCCCCATGAGCGAGATGAAGGCCTACCTGGCCACGCGCAACAACTACAAGGAAGGCCAGTGGATGGACATCCTGCTGTCGCCATCCATGGTGTCGCTGCGCCAGTACTACAGCCTGCTGATTGAGAAGCCCGTGTACTTGCAGCTGTTTGTCAACTCCGCCCTGTACACGCTGGCCATCCTACTGGGGCAATCCATTGTCATCCCCATGATGGCCTACGCGCTGAGCCGGTTCAAGTTCCGCGGGCGGGACGCGCTGTTTTTCATCATTTTGATGCTGATGCTGCTGCCCTTCCAGGTCACCATGGCGCCCAGCGTGCTGACCATGCGCACCTTGGGGCTGATGAACACCCATTGGGCGGTGATACTGCCCATGGTGTTCTCGCCGTTTTATATCTTCCTGGTGCGCCAGTACATGGTGGGCATCCCGGGGGATTTGTTTGAGGCGGCCATGATGGATGGCGCAGGCACCTGGCGGTGCTACATGCACATGGTACTGCCCATCTCAAAGCCCATCCTGGGCGCGGCGGCGGCGCTGAGCTTCGCCGACAGCTGGAACATGGTGGAGCAACCGCTGATTTACCTGAGCAACGATCAGGCGCGCATGCCGCTGTCGGTGATGTTTAACCAGCTGAGCACCAACGAGCCGGGCATCGCCTTTACAGGGGCGGCGCTGTACATACTGCCCGCGCTGCTGCTGTATACCTACTTCCAGGAGGACATCCTGCTTGGCATCCAGCTGAGCGATATGAAATAAGGAGTCGCTGATGAACACCAAAAAGAAAGCATTGAAATGGCTGTTGATACTGGTCTGCGTGCTGCTGGCCTGCATGTTTTTTGCCCGCACGCTGCAAACCATTACCACCGCCAAGATACAGAAAATCAGCGCCACCCGCGGCAAGCTGGAGGACAAGATCGCCGTCAAGGGCGAAATTCGCTTTTCGCAGGGCGAGCCCTTCACCATAGAGGACGCCCGGTCGCTGAACATCATCGTGGACAAGGTGATGGCGCGGCCAGGCTACCTGATCAAGCCCGGCGACACGCTGTTTACCGCCTACGCGCCCGAGTTTGACAGCGAGCTGGCCAAGATTCGCGTGGACTATGAGAAAAAGGTGCGCGAGCTGACGGTGGAGGTGGCCGGTCACCTGCGCATCACGCAGGAGAGCGAGCACAACCGCACCTACAACCAGGTGCTGAGCACCACGGATACGTACTATAACAAGCTGTTCCTGGCGCAGGCGGCTGCCCTGGCGGCGGATTATACCCTGCCCGAGGACATTGCGGCCTGGGGCAGCGACAAGCAGGAGGCCGGTGCGTCTGACGCGCCTGCCCAGGCGCAGACGCCCGAACCCACGGCGGAGGCGGCCACCCCCGCCCCCACAGCCCAGCCCACCGCGGCACCTGCGGCCGGCGAGGCATCGGCCAGCCCGGCGCCCACCGCCACGCCCGACCCCGAGGTGGTGCGCAAGGAGAAGCTGATGGCCGACCTCAAACAGGCCATGCAGGAGGCATACGACGCCAAGGTGGCCATGGATGCCGCCACCGACGCCCTGCGGCGCATCTACATGGGCACCAGCCCGGTGCGCCGCACCGGCGACGGCGTGTTTGACTACATCAAAAAGACCGATGGCTTCCGCGAGGAAATCGCCAAGCTGTCCCGCCAGATGCTGGAGCTGGAGGAGAAAAAGATTGCCCTGCAGAACATCCGTGCACCCCGCGAGGGCTGGCTGACGGAGTTCACCCTCAAGACCGGGGACAAGTACGACGGCAGCAAGCCCGCCTACACCCTGAGCAAGCCGGGCGAGACGCCGGTGTTCCGCTGCGACATCACGGACGTGAAAAAGCCCATCACCAAGGGCATGAAGGCGGTCATGGAGGGCAGCGACAGGGAGCTGACCATCACCGAGGTGCAGGTGGCCAGCGATGGCAAGAAGTACGCCATCATCGAGCTGGACCAGGAGACGCTGTCCGCCCTGGGCGGGCTGAGCAAGCTGATGGCCCAGCCGCAAAACCTGACCATCGTCTACCGCGCGTCCCGCACCACCACGCTGATCCCCGCCAGCGCCCTGCGCTCGGGCGGCGACAACAAGCACTATGTGTTTGTGGTACAGCAAAGCTGGGGCGGCATGCTGAGCAATACCACCTATACCGTGAAAAAGCAGGACGTCACGGTGCTGGAGACATCGGCCAAGCTGGTTTCGCTGGAGGACGACCTGAGCTACGTGGAAATCGCGGACCGGGAGGACAGGACGCTGTCGGACGGCCAGGCGGTGATGGAATATGTCGATTAAACGCGCAATCGCGCTGGTGGTGCTGGCCGC
>ENA-UOOM01002048-UOOM01002048.1-fermentation-metagenome-genome-assembly--contig:-NODE-2048-length-17526-cov-5.672314_pt1 | contig 17526 bp, 16 predicted proteins | sample MGYA00245781_ERZ724031 | MGnify/ENA primary metagenome ERZ724031 (study PRJEB28704, sample SAMN03018317) | fermentation metagenome | biome: anthropogenic terrestrial biome; feature: soil; material... | reverse complement strand
CATAACAGTACACATTGTGGTAAAGGAATTTACACCAACATTTAGGACTTGACTTGCCTCCGGTCAAATCTCTGTTAAAATGTGAGATATTCCAGAGAATATAGAAATGACCACAGTATGCTCAGGAATTTTCAGCAGTTCGTGCTTTAGAAAACCGGCAGCCCAGCTTGAACTTCAGGAAACCGACAGGGCAGCTTGAGCTTAAGGAAACCGGCAGTGCAGCTTGAGCTTAAGGAAACCGACAGCGGAAAGGTTTTGCATATGAACAGAATACTGGCAATAAACCCAGGTTCAACATCTACAAAAGTAGGCATTTACGAGGAAGAATTATTGGTATTCCAGCGCACTGTCACTCACAGTGAAGGAGAAATATCTCAATTTCCTGAGCTTTTCGACCAGATGGACTTTCGCTGCGCTGTTGTGAAAAAGGTCCTTGAGAAGACCGGAATAACTCCGGAGACAGTTACTGCTATCGCTGCCCGCGGCGGTTTGCTGCCTCCTGTAAAAGCGGGAGCATACCTGGTGACGCCGGTGATGATGGATTATCTTAGAAATCGTCCGCAATTAATTCATGCCTCAAATCTGGGAGCGGAAATAGCATACAGACTTGGCGCTCCCTATAATATTCCCTGCTATGTCTATGATCCGGTCACGGTTGACGAGATGCTGCCGGTGTATAAGATAACCGGCCTGGCCGAGTTTGAACGCCGAGCACTGGGACATAATCTCAATATGAGAGCCATGGCCTATCGCTACGCCAGAGAACAGCAGATGTCATATTCCGACCTGACTCTGATAGTTGCTCACCTGGGAGCCGGGATCACTCTGACCTTGCATGATAAGGGACGAATGATTGACATGATCAACGACGAGGAAGGTCCTTTCTCACCGGAGCGTACAGGCGGACTGCCCGCAGGTATGTTGATCGATTTCGCCTTATCCGGAAAACATACGCACACGGAATTGCATAAGATACTAAAGACGGGCGGAGGTCTTAAGTCTCATCTAGGCACCAAGGATGCCCGCGAAGTAGAGAAACGGATTGAGGCGGGCGACGAGAAAGCTAAACTGGTCTATGAAGCAATGGCTCTGGCAGTCGCGCGCTGGATCGGAGTATTGGCTGTGGACGTCAAAGGTGAAGTAGACGCGATAATCTTGACCGGCGGAATTGCTTATTCAAAATATCTGACTTCTTTAATCAGAGATCACGTATCCTTCCTGGCGCCCGTAGTAATCTACGAGGGAGAAGATGAGCTGAATGCTTTAGCGGGAGGAATTTTGCGCGTTCTCAGGGGCGAAGAAGAAGCCTATATCCTGAGCGAAGATGAATTGAAGTAGTTTGGAGAGTAAAGTGAGTTAAGTTTTTAACTTCTGATTGATTTGCTATCCTGAGTCAATTGTATAAAAACAAGAAGCTGATGCGCATTACCTGTGCTGCAGCAACTGTTATAGTCTTTGCGGCGCTTGGCATTGCCATCAGCTTCTAGCTCATTATTTGCTTCAAAGTTATCTCTCTGAGAGCTTGGACCGGACTTCCTATTTGGTAATTAGAGTGCCTATAAATCAAATAATCATGATTCTGAGAATGATTATTGTCGTTCTCTGCATTTAGCTAATCCTTAAAAGCGCTTTGCTAATTCGCGGGCTTCTGTGATTGCCTTCCCTACGATAGCGTCAACATCATTTCCGATAACATCCAGAGAGTCTGCAGCGATAGTAGTGAAATTTGTAATTCCCAGGAAGCCAAATATTGTTCTCAGATATCTGTCACCCATTTCAAAAGTTGCTGCCGGACCATGTGAATAGTCGCCGCCTCTTGAAGTGATATTGACTGCCTTCTTATTAGTACACATGCCCACTGGGCCTTGTTCCGTGTATCTGAAGGTGATTCCTGTAATAGAAATATAGTCTATATATGCCTTCAAAATTGCCGGGATACCAAGATTCCACAAGGGCTCGGCAATTACGTATTTGTCAGCATCAAAAAATTGATATGAATATTTCAAGATAGGATGGTTTTTGCTTTCCTCGGTCTTAGGTCCGAAAACAACATTAATGTCCTCTTCGGATAATAGACGGATACCCTCTTTATATAAATCCAAAGTGATAATTTCATCATCAGGATGAAGTTCTTTGTAGCTCTCGATAAAACTGTCAGAAATTTGAAAAGTTCTGGATGCACCTTCCGGTTTTGCATTTGCCTTAATATATAGCACTTTACTCATTTTGTTCCTCCTTATGGTTTCTAATAAATATAGTGAGATATGAACTTATTGTCTGTCAGGAACGGTATTGGTGTATAACAAAGATTTTTCCGTATACCCTGTCAAGATAATAGATAGCCGTATCCCTTTAATACAAGCAAATACGAATTTAATCCAGCAGCAGTATCAGGAGGTACATGAATCTCGCATTAACTTCAGGAGGGTACATGAATCCCGCAGTAGAATCAGGGTGTACATGAATATTGCGTAAGCATCAGAGTCGAGGCGTGACACCCACTGACAGGGATACTGAAAACATCAGGGGGTATTTAAATCTTGAAGTAGCATCAGGGGGTACCCGGGAACAGCGAAATTTCAAAAGGTTCAATTATTGTTGCTGTTGCGCTTTGCATGGCGTTCATAATAATGAATCAGTCTGCGTTGATCATCCTTTTCCAAATCACGTTCCCGGGCTCGATGCTCCAGATGATGGGTCAACTCATGCTTAACTATGCGATCGAGCTCCTTAATAAACTCTTCAGCTGGCAAATGGCCGTATACACGGCGCAGTGAGCCATAATAGATGACTATATAGCGTCCATAAATACGATCAAAATGATACTCGCCCAAAACATAAAGATCATCAGTCAGCCTGCGCGGTGACATCTTAATCTCTTCCTTAAGCAGCACTCCCCCGTTCAGATCAAAAAATATCTCTTCGGGAAGAGCGTCTACTATTTCAGTCAAGGCTTGTTCGGTTTGTTCCAGCGTTAACATATATTTAAGTATACACGGTACATCTCAACGCGAATCCAAATCTGTCATCCGGTATCCAGCGTTAAAACAGCCCCCGTTCCATGAACAGGGGCTGTAAATTAATTTTAGATCGATAGTTTCAGATCAGTAACCTCAGATAGCTTCAGATCAGTAACCTTAGATATCTTCAGATCAGTAGTTCCAGATCAGCAACTTCAGATTTTACTTAACCGATTACTGCAAAGGTCCGCTTGTCTCGGTACCGATCAAAATCTTCTTCTGCATTCGGATCGGAGACTTAAGTTTCTTTAAATCGATTGCTGGGAAGGTCCACTCGTCTCAGTACCGACCAGAATCTTCCTGTCCTTATTGGGATAGGCAATTTCCGCCTGCGCCGCAGCCAGTCTGGCAATAGGCACACGGAAAGGAGAACAGGAAACATAATCGAAACCTAAGAGATGGCAGAATTCAACGGAAACAGGATCACCGCCATGCTCGCCACAAATACCGATATGCATTTCGCCGTTAGCTTCCTTTTTGGCTGTGCGGCCAAGTCTGGTGCCCATCTCCATCAGAACGCCGACACCTTCACGGTCAATGTGCTGGGTCGGATCAAATTCGAAGATTCCTTCCTTGTAATAAGTGCTGAGGACCTTGCCGGCATCATCGCGTGAGAGGCCGTAGCCCATCTGGGTCAGATCGTTGGTGCCGAAGCTGAAGAAGTCAGCTTCTTTGGCGATCTTATCAGCAGTGATGCAGGCTCTGGGAATCTCAATCATGGTGCCGATCTCAAAGTCGATTCGATCACCCGCTTCAGTAAAGATACGCTCAGCAGTATCCAAAATAACCTTCTTGAGGAAGTTAAACTCTTTTACCTCAGCGACCAGCGGAACCATAATCTCCGGGTAAACCTTCACGCCTTCCGCTTTAACCTTCAACGCCGCACCTAAAATCGCAGCGGTCTGCATTTCGGCGATCTCCGGGTAGGAGATAGCCAGACGGCAGCCGCGGTTGCCCAGCATCGGGTTAATCTCATGCAGTTCCGTGATTATTGCCTTAAGAGCATCTTTAGTAATACCAAGCTCAGCGGCCAGCTCAATGATTTCTTCCTCATTGTTAGGCAGGAATTCGTGCAAGGGGGGATCCAGCAGACGAATGGTGACGGGCAGTCCATCCATGGTTCTGAAGATTTCTTCAAAGTCAGTCTGCTGTATTGGCAGAATTTTGGCCAGGGCTTTACGCCTATCCGCCTCATTACGGGCTACTATCATTTGCCGGAAGGCGAAAATTCTGTCTTCACCGAAGAACATATGCTCAGTACGGCACAGTCCGATCCCTTCCGCACCCAGCTCTCTGGAATTGCGGGCATCGACGGGAGTGTCAGCGTTAGTTCTGATGCCGAGCATGCGAATATCGTCAGCCCATTCCATGATGGTGGCAAAATTGCCCGACATCTCAGCCTGCTGGGTTTCAATCTTTCCGGCGTAGACATTGCCGGTTGTGCCGTCCAGGGAAATCCAGTCACCGCTGGTGTAGACTTTGCCCTCAATTGTAAGCGTCTTCGCATTTTCGTCAATTTGAGAGACCGTGCTGCCGGTAATACAAGGTTTGCCCATGCCGCGGGCGACAACTGCTGCGTGGGAAGTCATGCCGCCGCGTGAGGTAAGAAAACCTTCCGAGACATTCATGCCCTGAATATCTTCGGGCGAGGTTTCGGTACGGACAAGAATAACCTTCTTGCCTGCCTGATGGGCTTCATAAGCTTCTTCCGCGGAAAAGGCGATTTCTCCGGCGGCTGCGCCCGGGGAGGCCGGCAGGCCGGTTGCGATAACCTCAGCAGCAGCCAGGGCTTCAGGTTTGAAGGCGGGGTGCAGGAGGGTATCCAGTGCATTGGGATCGATTTTGCTGAGAGCGTTTTCCCTGCCTGTGATTCCTTCCTCAACCATGTCTACAGCGATTTGCAAGGCTGCCATGGCAGTACGTTTACCGGCTCTGGTCTGCAGGAAGTACAGTTTGCCCTTTTCTATCGTGAATTCCATATCCTGCATATCGCCGTAATGTTTTTCCAGTTTTTTGGCAAGATCATGAAACTGGTCATAAACTTCCGGCAGCTGATCATGAAGCTTGGCGATGGGCACCGGAGTTCTGGTACCGGCAACAACGTCTTCGCCTTGAGCATTCATAAGGTATTCGCCAAAAATCTTATTTTCACCGGTAGCGGGGTTTCTGGAGAAAGCAACACCGGTACCTGAGGTATTGCCCATGTTTCCGTAAACCATTTCCTGCACGTTTACAGCGGTTCCCCAGCTGCCGGGGATATTATGCATGCGGCGATAATAAATAGCCCGGTTGTTGTTCCAGGAGCGAAATACTGCTGTAATGGCAGAGATCAGCTGTTCTTTGGGTTCTTGCGGGAAAGGCTCACCCTTTTGTTCCTGAAAGATCTTAAGGAAAGCAGCTGCGATCTCTTTCATTTCCTCGGCGCTTAAATCTGCATCTTCTTTGGCGCCGACCCGATCTTTGATCTCATCCATCTTAGAGTCAAAGTGCCCCTTAGGTATTTCCATGACAACATCGCTGAACATAGTAATAAAGCGACGGTAACTGTCGTAAGCAAAGCGAGGATTGTCTGTTTCTTTGGCCAGTACTTCCACGACCTCGTCATTCAGGCCAAGGTTGAGCACTGTATCCATCATTCCCGGCATCGAAGCTCTGGCACCCGAGCGGACAGATACGATTAAGGGATTTTGAGTATCGCCAAAAACCTTACCGGTAAGCTTCTCCATCTTGGCCAGGGACTGGAAGATCTGCTCTTCCATCTCAGCAGTGAGAACTTCTCCCGCAGCATAATATTCATTACAAGCTTCTGTTGTAATTGTGAAACCCTGAGGCACCGGCAGACCCAGTCTGGTCATTTCAGCCAGGTTAGAACCCTTGCCGCCAAGGAGATTCTTCATGCTGGCGTCGCCTTCTGCAAACATGTAAACGTATTTCTTCATATATACCCCCTGTGAATAATTAGCGCTCTCAAAAAATTTGCCAGAAAATATTTCTGTTTTTAGATTCAGTAAATTAAAAAATTATACCATATTACATTCCGGTTTACTTAAGGAATTCCAGTACGGTTTAGTTATGTAATTCCATTCCGGTTTAGTTAAGGAAGATCAAATTTGCCGGAAAACCAGTTGACCAGTTCATCGATAGAAACACGCACCTGTTCCATGCTGTCACGCTCGCGCACCGTAACCTTTTTATCTTCCAGAGAGTCAAAGTCAAAGGTCACACAATAGGGAGTGCCGATCTCATCCTGGCGACGGTAACGTCTGCCGATTGACTGACGATCATCAAACTCGGAGGGGAAATGCTGCAGCAGCTGCTCATACAGCCGGAAGGCGTCATCTTTCAGTTTGCCTGACAAAGGCAGTACGGCAATCTTGACGGGCGCCAGAGCGGGATGAAATCTCAGCACAGTTCTGGTATCCCCATCCTCAAGCTCTTCCTCGTCGTAAGCGTCACATAATACTGCCAGCGTGATCCTGTCAACACCCAGCGAAGGCTCTACAACATAAGGTATGTACTTCTCATTTGTGGCCGGATCGAAATAACGCAGATCCTGACGGCTGTGCTCCATATGCTGTTTAAGATCATAGTCCGTCCGGTCAGCTATGCCCCAGAGCTCACCCCAGCCAAAAGGATATAGAAATTCAATATCCGTGGTGGCCAGAGAATAAAAGGACAATTCTTCCGCAGAATGGTTGCGCAGTCTCAGACTGTCAGGGTTGAGACCCAGATCCAGCAGCCAGTTCCAGGAGAAGTCGCGCCAGTAATCAAACCATTCCAGATCGGTGCCCGGCTTACAGAAGAATTCCAGCTCCATCTGCTCAAACTCGCGTGTACGGAAGATAAAGTTGCCCGGAGTGATCTCATTGCGAAAGCTCTTGCCGATCTGAGCGATGCCAAAGGGAATCTTCCTGCGGGAAGTGCGCTGCACATTGACAAAGTTGGTGAAAATCCCCTGAGCTGTCTCCGGACGCAAATAGACTTCTGTCCCCTTGCCTTCCGTAACTCCCTGGGTTGTCTTAAACATGAGATTGAACTTCCTGATATCGGTGAAGTCCATCTTGCCGCAATGCGGACAGCAGATCTCGTGCTCGCGGACAAATTCCATCAACTGCTCTTCCGGCCAGCCTTCTACATTGATCTCCTGAGCCGGTTCCTGAGCTTCTGCCCAGTTTTCGATCATCTGATCGGCGCGATAGCGCGCCTTGCAGTTCTTACAGTCAATCAAAGGATCGCTGAAGCCGCCGACATGACCTGAAGCAACCCAGACTTCGCTGTTCATCAGGATCGCGCTGTCAATGCCGACATTATGAGGGTTGGCAGCGACAAAACGTTTCCACCAGGCATCCTTGATCGAGTTCTTCAAGGAGGTGCCATAAGGTCCATAATCCCAGGCATTGGCAAGCCCTCCATAGATATCTGAGCCCGGATAGACAAAACCGCGGTTAAACGCGAGCGCCACAATGCGATCCATAGTTTTTTCAGTACTTTGCATTAAATAAATGCCTCCACAATATATTCATTCGTCTTATTCATCTATTTAGTCTTCTTCAGCGTCAGCTTCTTCATCATCAGTCTCTTCAGCCAGACGGGCGGCTTCCTTACGGTCTGCCTCATCCTGAACATCAACAGCCTGAATCAACTGTCTGGCCAGGGCAGCGGCATCATCAGCGGTAAAGCTTTTTCCGCCCAGTTCCTCAGCAACTTCGCTGTCGTTAATGCCCAGACGAACGCCACGGTCCATCATGCGTCTGGTTTCCTCAGCCATTTCAGCAGCACGCTTCTCCTGATCCTCAAGCTCTTCAGCCAGAAGTCTGGCTTCAATCTCCGGACGCAGCGGTATGAAAGGATCATGCTTGCCATGTCTGTATTTGATCTTATCGGCGATAATTTCCTCACTGGCCAAAGTCACAGGATTCGGATGTCTGGAACTTACCAGAGGATTGGCGCCGTCAACCAGCTGGCGGGCTCTCTTAGCTGCCAGCATGGCCAGAACATAGCGATTTTCGGCTTTAGGCAATAATTTCTCTAATGGGGGTTGATTTAACATGTATGTACTCACTTTCTAATTGGATTTTGCAGCTCTACTGCACTAAATAATCCAAGACTAAATAAATTTAAGGTTTCACTAATAATCAGCTTGTCACAGGGTATGTTGTTGAGTCAATTATTTGTATTCAGTATGAGGACAATGTCCACGCTGCATGGAAAGATCGGAACTCTGTAAAAAAGATCTGAAAAACAAGCCTCGAGTCAAAAGTACTTTGCAGAAACACTTTTTTTATATTGAAGACGCCTAATTATGAGTATGGTGGAAGACGCCTAATCACGAGTGTGGAAACTCAAATTGACTACTATACGCCTTTATGCTTTTGTCGGAAACTCTTGCCAGGCAAGATCATCTGGAGTACTGCCGGAATTCCTCCTGCAATCTGCTGATTATCGCTTGACTGCGATCTGTCCGTGCCATCTCAGCCGTGCAAATTGCGTTCAATGTCTCTACTGAGCTCTGCAAAGCATCGTTGATAATCACATAGTCAAATTTCTCTGCCTGTTGGATTTCAGAGGCTGCTGCAGCCAGACGTCTCTCTATAATGTCATTGTTTTCCGTCGCCCTGCGCCGCAGCCGTTTCTCCAAGGCAGGCCGCGAAGGCGGCATCAGAAATATTGTCAGCGCCTGGGGGAATCTTCTCTTCACAGCCAGAGTTCCGACGACAGTCAGATCAAGCAAAACACTGATGCCTTGCGAAATCAGATCTTTCAATGGAGCCACGGGCGTGCCGTAGTAATTATCCATGTATTCGTCATGCTCAAGAATTTCGTCTTGACTTATCAGCTCTTCGAAATGTTCTCTGCTGATGAAATGATAATGAACGCCGTTTTGTTCATTGTACCTGGGCTTGCGGCTTGTCATGCTGATGGAATGACGCATGTCGGATCTGGACTCCAGCATCTTTCTGATCACTGTACCTTTGCCGACGCCGGAGGGGCCGGACAGACAAATTATCAAGCCTTCCTGATCAGAGGGTTTCACTTCCATCAATCAACCTCCCCTGCAGCACCCAGACTGTCACGCAAAGTGTCTGTCTCCAAAGCAGACAGAACTATATGGTCACTGTCCATCACCAGAATGCTGCGGGTTTTCTTGCCGGAAGTCGCATCGATCAAGGCGCCGCGCTCTCTGGCATCAGCTATAAGGCGCCTGGCCGGAGCGGAATCCGGTGTGACTAAAGCTATCAGGCGCATGGATGAAACCAGATTGCCAAAACCGATATCCAATAGATCCGTCATATTACACCTCCGCCTCCATGCTCAGAACTTTATGTGAAGCAATTCAAGCAAATTCTACTCCTGTAACCTGCTATTTTACTCACGTTCCCTGCTGTATTCTGCTCCCGTACCCTACTGTATTCTACTCCCGCATTCTACTCAAGGTTCTGTACTTGTTCCCTGATCTTCTCCAAGGTGGTCTTCATCTGCACCACCTGACCGGTAATCTCAAGATCAGAAGACTTGGAGCCGATAGTATTGATTTCACGATTGATCTCCTGGCAGAGGAAATCCAATTGTTTTCCGATCGGGCTCTCCTCATCCAATATTAGATCTAACTGCCGCAGATGGCTGTCCAGACGCACAAGCTCTTCATCAATGGCAGCGCGATCGGCAAAGATGGCTATCTCCGCCGCCACTCTCTGGCCGTCATAGTATTCCTCAACATCATGCCCCAGCAGCTCTTCTACTCTGCGTTCAAGGCGTTCCTTTTGCTCTGCGGGAACTACCTCTGCTCTTTTGGCCACCATCGCGATTAGCTCAGTCATCTGTTCAATTTTATAGCGGATATCCGTAGTCAGCTGGTCGCCTTCTCGTTTTCTCATGCTGATCAGCTGATCCAGCGCAGCATCAGTAGCTTCCTCGATCTGAGACCAGAAAGCATCGGCATCCTCGTCCGGCCGCTGAACTTTGAACAGTTCAGGTATCTGCGCCAGCTGACTTATGGCGTCAGGCAGGGGCCGATCCGTAATCTCTTCCAGAACAGCATAGGCCTGCAAATATGAATGGGCCAGATTGCGGTCCAGCGTGACCTGAACGTCTGAGCCGCCAAAGTCTTCGCACTCAACCCGCACATCGACCTTGCCGCGCGAGATGGACTTCTTGATCAGCTCGCGCAAGGGTGGCTCCAGCTCAGACAACTGGCGCGGCAGACGAAAATTCAGATCGCTGTAGCGGCTGTTTACCGTGCGGATCTCAACTCCGATTCTTCTTGCTTCCTGGATAGATTCGCCCCGGCCGAAACCTGTCATGCTGTACGCCATAATAACCTCCGCCTGATTTGCTCTCTTTAATACGATTTTGTTATTCCTAACTATAGCATAAGCGAAGGCGTTATCGGGTATTACAGCAGAAATAATATTGGCTTTTCCGCAGCAGTTTATTCTTCATATGGAAACGTCGGTCAGAACGTTCGGGCGATGCGGGCATAAAGTGTCAGGGCGGATTTTAGTGTTAAGGGATGATCAGCTTGGGAGTGAAATCGATCTGATCGCAGGCCACCAGACTATAGAGGATGCCGCGGATCTCCTGCCTGTCAAGACGCAGCCTGGACCAGAGATGATGGATATGCCCGAAGACGCAATCAGTGACCTTAAACTCTTCTAGGAGAGCGGTCACTTCATTTTCATCGACTGCTTTCACAAAGGGCGGGTAATGTACAGCGGCCAGCAAAGGTTTACCGGGATCATGCAGTTTTTTTGCTTCCTGCAAAGACATTTTCAGGCGTATCAGCTCACGCTTCATGATCTTCTCGTCTGTCTCTGCCTCATAGTCCGTGTCTCCCGGCAACAGCCAGCCACGGGTGCCGCAGATTACTGTTCCATCCTCAAGCAAAAAGGCATCATTTTGCAGAAAGTCCAGAGTGCTCAATCCCTCCGTCTGCCTTAATAATCTGAGTTTGGTGATTGATTGCCACCAATAGTCATGATTGCCGCGCAAAAGAATTTTCTCACCCGGCAAATTATCGATCAGCTGTAAATCAGGCAGAGCTTCTGCTAAATCAGTCGCCCAGGAAATATCTCCTGCGATGATAACCAGATCTTCCGGCTTAACAGTATTTTGCCAATTCCTTTGGATTTTCTCAGTGTGATTTTGCCATCGGACGCCAAAGATATCCATCGGCTTATCGACAGAAGTAGAAAGATGCAGATCACCAATAGCGAACACTCTCATTTCATTTCTTCCTCTTCTTCATCGACATTTGCAGATTCGCTTCCAGAAATTTCATCACTGCCTGCTCCATTGTTGGGATGAAAGTAGTCATAGACAGCTGCCGCGGTCTTGGCGGGAATGCCGGGGACCGCGCTCAATTCCTCCAGTGAAGCCGCCGCAATACCTTGCAGACCTTCAAAGTTTTCCAAAAGCTTTTTTCTCGTAGCCGGTCCGACACCGGGAACCTCTTCCAGTAAAAGACGCATTTGCCGGCGTTTATGTATATTGCTGCTGAGCCGCCTGGCAAATCGATGAGCTTCATCCTGGATTGCCGTTAAGAGACGCAGCAGACCTATGCGGATGGCACGTTCACTTTCCACATTCTTCGATTCTTCAGCATTCTCCGAAACAGCATATATTGAGCTGCCGGATGAAATGTCAGTAGCAATTTCAGCAGCTAGAACCGCTGTTTTATCTGCTGCTTTATCCGCTGTCTTTTTCGCTACCAGCAAAAATGAGGGTTCATTGTCGGAACGCAGTTCTATTACTTTACCTGATGGCAAAACCAGACCGCGGGTACGGTGACGATCATCCTTGACAATCCCTGCCAGAGCAATTTCTTCCGGAATAAGAGGTTCCACCTTTTTAACATGGCCAAGGCCGCCGTCAACTAAGATCAGGTCCGGTCTGCGGCCAAACTCCTCATCATCAAGTCGCCGCAAGCGCCTCTCAATTACTTCATACATCGCGGAATAATCATCAATACCCTCAAAACTGGCAATAGTAAAATGACGATAGGACGAGCGTTCCGGACGGCCTCCCTGAAACACTACCATGGAGCCTGCCCTGTCCGTAGAGCCCACATTGGAGATGTCATATGCTTCGATTCTCTGGATCGCCCCTTCACTGCCTGTAAGTCTAGCAAGCTCTTTCAGCGTCAGATCCAGGCCGGTCGCACTCTTCCCTCCCATCAGGGTATAACGCTGCAAAGCTTCCTCTGCGTTTTTCCCGGCCATCTCCAGCAGACGTTTCTTGTCGCCGCGCCGGGCTCTGTGCAGCTTGACTTTATGTCCAGCCAGCTTAGACAGCCAGCTGGCAATCAAAACCTGATCTTCCAGCTCAACCGGCAGGAGAATCTCCTTTGGAATCAGCACCGTGTCCGTATAATGCTGAGAGATAAAAGCTTCCAGATAGGCAGCATCGGTATCTGAGCCGTCTTCAGCGAAAGTCTGGACATGACTGTTAACCCGGCCTTCTCTGACCTCCAGCTTTTGCAGACAGACTTCACTGCCATTACGAGCTAAGCCGAGAACATCTCTGTCGCCTCTGTCAGAGCTCACTACCACCTGTTTTTCCCGCAGCTTGTTCAGTGCTTCAATTCTGTCTCTGAGTAAAGCTGCCTGCTCAAAGGAGAGATCCGCAGCAGCCTCATTCATCTGCTTTGTCAAGTTGACCAGCAGCTCCGAATATTTCCCTTCCAGAAAGCTGACAACATCGTCTATTACCTCACTGTATCTCCCGGCTGAGACATCACCCTTGCAGGGGCCGATACAGCGACCGATATAATAATTCAGGCAAGGCCTCTCTTTGCCGATATCTCTGGGCAGTACTTTGCGGCAGGACTTGATCGGAAAAATCTGGCGCAGCGCTTCCAGAGCGAGATAGATATCGCCGCTCAGATATGGTCCGAAATAGCGAGCCCCTTCTTTGCTGTCCGGGCCGACGCGGAAAGCCTTAAGTATACGCGGGTACGTTTCTTGCAAAGTGATATGTATATACGGATATTCGCGGTCATCGCGCAGAAGAATATTGTAGCGCGGCTTGAACTGCTTGATCAGGTTGGCTTCCAGTATTAAGGACTCAAGCTCGTTCTGACAGATAAGGTACTCAAAATCAGCAATATGCGAGATCATTGCCAGCACTTTGGCGTCGCCTTCCGGATGCCCGGTAAAATAGCTCGCCAAACGCTGCCGCAGGTTATTGGCCTTGCCGACATAAATAACAGAACCTGATTGATCCTTCATCAGGTATACACCAGGCTCCTCAGGCACCAGATCCAGTCTGGCATCAAATTTCTTCTTTTCAATAGCCATCCGGGGCAAACATCCTTCAATCTATCAACTGCAAAAGATTAAGAATCATTATAACATGTGCTATATTATCTGATATGAAACAGTCATTGATTATTGTCTATGCTGCAATTGCTATCTTGTTGGTTGTAACTTTCTTTGTCGGAGGTTTCGATCTGATTGGTGAGGCCTTTGGTCTGGCAGGCAGTACGGGCTTAAACTCAGCTCTGATGCTGATTGTCTCTTTTCTGGTCATTGGCCAGCTCAATGTCCTTATCACCGCAGATTTACTGCAAAAGTGGCTGAACAGGTTCAAAGGCTGGAAAGCGATTGTGGTCAGCGCCCTGGTGGGCGGACTGTTCCCCGGCGGCCCGTATATCTATTATCCCCTTATTTTAAGCTTCCGGGATAAAAACCTGCCTGTCTATGTTTTCGCTTCTTTTATCTTCGGCAAGCAGGTCTACGATTTCTCCCGCCTGCCCATGGAGATCAGTCTTATCAGCCCGGAAATCGCTTTACTGAGAACAATAATAACGTTGCCGATACCGATTATTATCGGCCTGCTGGGCAGACGTTTTGTCGGAACCGAGATGACTCTGGATTTCATCAGCAAAGGCGGTGAGAAGAAATGATTACTTCTACCGTTATTCTCAGCGTTTCAGCGCTTGCCCTCTTCCTTCTCAATTGGAGAAAAAATGGCGAGCATGTTGAAGGGCTGAAGCAAGGCGTCATCTAGATGCTGCAGACGCTGCCCCTGATCATTGGTGCCTTCATCCTCGCCGGCTTGATTGAAGTCCTGATACCGACAGAGTTTGTCCATAGCTGGCTCTCCGCCGAGGCCGGCATTCGGGGAATTTTCCTGGGAACCATCGGCGGCATGCTGATGGCGGTCGGCCCCTATGCTGCCTTCCCTATTATTGCCTTGGTCATGGCTTCCGGCGCCGGTTTAGGAACTGTGATTGCCGCTATAACCGGCTGGTGCCTTTTAGGCATGTCGAAGCTGCCCTTTGAAACAGCTTTTCTGGGCGCAGGCTTTTATATCAGGAAAACCTTGATCAGTATTCCCTTTTGCCTATTGGCAGGATTTGTGGCTTACGCCCTGGAAGTATTATTTCTCTAGTACAATCTATGGAGATATTGCAGCAATACTACGTCTGAGGAGAATTGAATTGAATAATGAGAACATCGGTCCAGACAAGAACGCCGAGCCGGATAACATCGAGCAGGATAACATCGAGCCGGAACTAAAGGGTTTCCGGACTTTCTTACAGAAGCAAGACATCCGGCCCAGCTGGCAGCGACTGGGAATTGAAGCTCTGGGCGGGATGGCGCATGGCCTTTTCGCCTCTTTATTAATCGGCACTATCATCAACACCATCGGTAACTTACTGCGTATGCCCTTTCTCAACGAAATAGGCGGTTACGCTATTGCCGGGACCGGAGCTGCCATGGCCGTGGCCATAGCATATAATCTCAAGGCTCCTACTTTTGTGCTTTATTCGACCGTCGCCGTGGGACTGGCGGCGAATTCTTTAGGCGGGGCCGGCGGTCCTCTGGCTGTTTATTTTGTGGTTCTGATTGCAGTTTTCTTCGGCAAGCTGGTCTCCAAGATCACCCCGATCGATCTGATTGTAACTCCCTTGGTTACTATCCTGACCGGAGTCTTTGCCGCTTATATTCTGGCTCCGCCGATTGGCAAGGCTGCATCGGCCATCGGCTACGCAATCATGTGGGCAACTGAGCAGCAGCCCTTTATCATGGGCGTGATTGTCTCAGCTATCATGGGCATTGTGCTTACTCTGCCGATCAGCTCTGCTGCAGTCGCTGCATCGTTTGGCCTGGTAGGTCTGGCCGGCGGCGCAGCTCATGCCGGCTGCTGCGCACACATGATCGGCTTTGCTGTCGCTTCTTATCGGGAGAACAAAGTTGGAGGATTGGCGGCTCAAGGACTTGGTACTTCCATGCTTCAGGTTCCAAACCTCCTGCAGAAATCTATACTCTGGCTGCCTGCTGTAGCTGCCTCTATTGTCAACGGCCCGGTCGCCTCTGTGATATTTAAGCTGAAACAGAACGGCCCGCCTATTTCCTCAGGTATGGGCACGTCAGGACTGGTTGGCCCGATAGGTGTTGTAAGCGGCTGGTACACGCCTTCAAAGAATGCTCTGGCCATTGGTGAGACTGCCATAAGCCCCACCTGGTTTGACTGGCTGGGCTTGCTACTGGTTTCCGTTGTCATTCCTGCAGTTGTCGCTTTACTGGTCTCGGAGCTCATGCGCAAAAAAGACCTGATCAAAGCGGGCGATCTCAAGATCGAAGTATAAACTTACTCTTATAACAATTTTTGCAACAGTTTATAAAACGCAGTCGCTTATCTTGCGGCTGCGATTTCTCTCTAACATCGAACCCACTGCTGAAGCAATGCCCGCAGTTTTACTGCGGGCATTTAGTTCTCAGTTTATTCAATATTGTTTTGCTTTTTCTCTGCCCTTTTCTGAAGCTTTCTCAAATGGCTCCAAAGCGGCCTGCAATTGTTCTGCGGTCATGTTTTCATTAGCAGCTTTAAATCCTGAATATTCTTCCTTTTGGAAGTGCTCTTCAAGGCTGCCTTAATCATTTTAAATTCCGATTTGTTGAATTCTTGCTTGTCGATCATTTTTGTGAGGCCTTCAATCACCAGTCTATGTTCCTCGATCAGATTTTCTACACACTTATACTAATTCCAACTCTATACACTATGCGACCCTCCACTACTACAATCTTTTGCTCACTTTCGAGCAATACCCTTAGTGAGTATTCCGAAGCAAGTTGAACCACCGTTCCGACGTATGAGATCCACCCGTTCCGACAAGCGAGATCAACTAGTTCCGACCGACGAGGACCGGCTCTACCGACCCCGAATCCATTAATTCCGAGAATAAAGCCATAAGACCTTGCTAGAATAAATTGTCACGAAAGTGGCAATATTTTTAGGAGGTCCGAAAATGACAAAGTATCGAGAGATTTTGCGTATGGCGAACGAATCGTTCAGCCAGCGCCAAATCGCAACAACACTGCGCATATCGCGCACCACCGTCCGTAATACACTGACGGCAGCAAATGAGCAGGACTTAAGCTGGCACAAGGTCCAGGAAGGTGGTCTGGAAGAGTCTCAAGTCCGGGCACTGCTTTACCCTCAGAAGCTAATAGAGAGCGACTATGAGCAGCCTGACTGTGAGTACATCGAAAAGGAAGTGAGGAAAGTTGGCGTAACGCTTCAGCTCTTGTGGTTGGAGTACTGTGACAGAGCCCACGCTAACGGCAAGCGCCCCTACATGTACTCACGCTACTGTGACTACTATCGAGCTCATTCTCAAAAAAACAGAGCCACCATGCACATTAAGCGTACTCCGGGTAAAGAAGTGGAAGTGGACTGGGCCGGCAAAACCGGATACCTGAAGGATCCCGTCAGTGGAGAACTCATACCCGTATATATTTTTGTTGCAGCCATGTCTTACAGCCAATACAGTTATGCCGAAGGTTTTCTCAGCATGGATATAGATGCCTGGATTACTGCAAACATACATTTATTTGAGTTTCTTGGAGGAGTTCCCAAAACTGTTATTCCCGACAATTTGAAGACGGGCATTAAAAAACCTTCGTACTGTGAGCCCGACATTCAGGCAAATTATCAGGAACTGGCAGAGCACTACTCAACCTTTATCCTTCCTGCGCGCATAAAACGTCCGCGCGACAAACCCAATGTCGAGAGCTCAGTTAATAATTTGGCAAATAAAATCCTGGGGAAAATACGAAATCAAACCTTTTTTACTCTGGAAGAATTCAATGAGGAAGTCTGGAAATACGTAGATATCTTCAATACGCATGCCTTTCAGAAGAAGACGGGCAGCAGAGCGACTCTTTTTGCACAAGAGCAAGATCTGCTTACCCATCTACCTAAAACGCGGTACGAAATGGCAACCTGGAAAGTCGCGACCGTCCAACCTAATTATCACATCAGAGTAGACGGCATGTTCTATTCCGTCCCTTTCCAGTATATCAGTCAGAAACTCAATGTTAAGAGCACAAGTTCTCTAATTGAAATATTCAAAGCAGACACAAGGATCACAAGTCACCAGCGCTTGCAGGGGCGAAAGGGTCAGTATCAGACAGAGCGTGTGTTTGGCAAGCATGAAAGCAGCCAGCGCGGAAGCTAAAAGTCTACCAGCGCGGAAGTTAAAAACCCGCCACTGCGGAAG
>ENA-UOOM01002047-UOOM01002047.1-fermentation-metagenome-genome-assembly--contig:-NODE-2047-length-17529-cov-5.438823_pt1 | contig 17529 bp, 16 predicted proteins | sample MGYA00245781_ERZ724031 | MGnify/ENA primary metagenome ERZ724031 (study PRJEB28704, sample SAMN03018317) | fermentation metagenome | biome: anthropogenic terrestrial biome; feature: soil; material... | reverse complement strand
AAAATTACAATAGTAATGCTTGTAAATTGATGTTTGAGTTCCTTTAAAAAAACCTTCCTAAACATATATGCCTACACCTCCCTTATAAACTTCATATAGGCATCGTCTAATGTCAGAGAATTCGCTTCTGCAATCATTCTCCCAACTGCACCGTCATAAACAACCTTGCCCTTGTTTAAAACTACTAGAGTCTTGCAACTTAATCTTATATCTTCAAAAATATGAGTTGACAACAATACCGTTCTATCCTCTCCTATTTTGGAGAACATTTTTCTAATTTCAATACTTTCTTCCGAATCAAGTCCTATTATTGGCTCATCTACTATCAATACTTCCGGTTCTCCTACCATAGCTACTGCTATTCCAAGTCTTCTCTTCATTCCCCCTGAAAGCGCCTTAGTCTTTACCTTAAATAGTTCTTGTAAATGTACTTCTTCCAATTTAGATAATATTTCAGCTTTAGAAAGTTTCTTGTTAGAAAGTGCAGCAAAGTAATCTAAAATTTCATATACTGTAAAATTAGGATAAAAAGAAAATTCTTGAGGAAGATAGCCTATTATCTTTCTTATTTCTTTTTTGTTTTCAATGTTTATCCCATCAAAATAAATTTCTCCTGAAGTCTTAGGTATCAAGGTCGATAGTATTCTCAGCAATGTGGTCTTTCCGGCACCAATTGGTCCTAAAATCCCATGAACGCCTTTATCTATGTTGATATTTATATCATCTAAAACCTTTTTATCTCCATAATCCTTCATAAGTCCTTTTACCTCAATATTCATAGTAAATCCTCCTCTTTCACCTCTAAGAACAAAAAATATTCATATGCCTGCGATGCAATCAAAAAAACGAGAGTTACTATGGTCAATTGTACTATTCCTATACCAATCTTTAAAAATAATATCAATGATAAAATAATCGGCATCCCAAATATTAATAATATCCAACGCAGCTGAATTTTCTTTAATTTTCTTTTGTTTTCTTTAACCTTTTCAATTTGAGCTTTATCGTATTCTAAAACATCAACTCGTCTCCAAACTTCATCTAAATATTTGCGATTATCTTCTCTACCTTCCATTTATTCCACCTCCTATTGATTAATTTCCCCGTTATATAAGGTTTTTAATTTTTTTCTTCCACGAAAAATATTTATTTTAACTTGAGCTAAACTCATTCCCATTATTTCCGATATTTCCTTATAAGACAGTTCCTGAAAAGCATACAGATATAGTACTACTTTATACTTTTCATTTAAACTGTTAAAACTTTTTATAAAGCTCTTTCTTCGCTCTTTATCCAATATCTGTTCTTCAGGAGAAAAGGAGGAAATAGAATCTAAATCTAGAGTTATGTTTCTATTGTTTTTTCTAACATAGTCCACTGCCCTATTGTGTATAATAGAGAATAAATAGGATTTCAAAGTACTATAATCTCTAATTCTTTCCCTATACACATAGATAAAAGCAAAGCTATCCTGTACAATGTCTTCAGCAATATGGTAATCCTTTAATATAGTTGCTGCAAAATTTACGGCTTCCTCTCTATATTCAATTACGAATTCCTCAAATGCTTGTTTGTTTCCTTCTTTTAATAACTTTAACTTATCTTCCACCTTTTCACCTCCAACTACATTATTCCTTTTCCTCCTTCTTGTATATATATAATAGAAAAATCAAACCCAATAAAATAAACTCTAATCTCGTATAAATAAATGAATTTGGCAATTTAAAAGGCACAACCTCCATCTCCCTTCCTATAAGCATTGAAAGAGAATATATATCAAAAAAGTTGTTTCCAAATATATCAGCCCACACGGGGACTATATCGCCCCCTAAATTCAAAAATCCAATAAGAAATACTACAGTTACCAAGCCATATATTAATTTTACATTGATTTTCCCTAAAAGCATACTCAATCCTAAAAGGAATATAAAGGTTGGAAACAAAAATATAAATATAAGCTTTATAAAACTCCCAAAGGCGCCATATCCAAACATGATCTTATAATATATAAAGCTCATAGAAATCGGAACTAATGATGTCAATATAAATGTAACAAATACGGCAAAAGATTTTAAAATATAGTATTTAGTTTGGGTTATAGGCGATGAAAATATAATACTTCTTGCTCTCATCTCCTTATCGTTAAAAATACTTGATACAATAAATATCATAGCAACCATTAACAATGGAGAGATCAAATTTAGAAAAAGTGTATAACTCCAATCTGAAAAAGGAGCAGTTCCCATATATCCACCTATAATTAACCTAGTCAAAGAATCATAAGTACTTCCCACAATCAGCAGAACAATATACAAATATTTTTTAGACCATACAATTCTTTTAATTTCATATCTCAACAGATTAATCAATCTCAAGCGCCCCCTCATTAAGATTCATTTCTTGAAGAAATTCATCATAAGTTAAATCTTTCAGCAGATGCCCTTTATATATTTTCTGCATTCCTTCTAAAAAAGCTTCTTCTCCTTGAATTTCTTCTCCTTTTAGAAGCTTAAGAGGCATTAGATAGTACAATTCAGCTTGTCTCTTTTCCATTTTCAAGGATCTAATAAACTTTTCATTTAATTTCTCTTTCATATCATCATTCTTTATATAATAATAATTTTTAAGTTCATTTACCCTGTATTCCCATGGTTGTAGAAAAGCACCTGAAGAAATCATATCTCCAAATTCCTCCTGTATATATTTATATGAAAAATAGTTTGCAAGTCCCTCAGATGACCAAGGAATATCCTCTATTACATTTACACCCGTTCCCCACCATTGATGAGCCATTTCATGAGCTATTAGATTTAGGTCATTAGCATAAACGTCTTCTTTTCTAAAATCTTCCATTTCATTATTTTTATTTAATATAGAATACATGTCGTTATCACGATTTATAGTGTTTTCTGAGAATGTTATAACATTTTCAGAAGAGTGGCCTCCCCTTTTATATATTGAAACCTCAGCAATCTTTAAGGGATACTCATTTGAATAATACTTACCGATATTTTGGGTATAATACTCCATCATGGCTTTTATACGCTCTACTATTTGCATATTTTCCACATATTCTTCATGTTTTGGCGTATAGTAAAATTCAACAACCATATTTTGAACATCAATTTGGGTTTTCTTATATTTAGCTGCAAATGCTCCAATATCTGCAGTATGAGATTTATATTCAAATGTCCACTTTTTGTTGCCATCGATTGTTTCTACTTCTACAAGTCTCCCAGGTACTACCATAGTTAAATAATCTGGTGCAATATAATATCCGGAAATGTCTATTATATCTCCTTCAATAACCAAAGGTCTGAAAATCCAATTAGAAGCTTCGAGCAGGTATATGCTATCCTTAGAGATATATCCGGGCACTCCACTACCTACACTATTTTTATCACATTTTACTTTTCCTCCATAAGAAAATTCAATATTTACCTTTTCCTCATTAGGTATAGGTACTTCAATGATATCTTTAATCTTTTTATATGATATTTCTTCTCCATTAACTTTTAAAGAATTTATTTTTAGCCCCTCATTTATATTAAAGTTAATGGTATTTGAGCCATTATTTATAAAACTATATAAAATATGAGCATCCATCTTTCCATTTTCACTATCAAATTCAACTTCCGGATATATGCCTTCCAATTGTATTTTTTCATTCATGGGCATATCCGAATCATTCATCAATTCCATAGTATAAGGTTCTTTAGCATAAGTAAATCCACTTCCCAATAGGACAAGTATTGTTAAAGCCAATAATCCTTTGCTCTTAATATTTATGAAAAAGGAACTCACAAACCCACTTTCATACCTTCTTCTAAATAATAATCCTATAAAAAATATGGATAGTGAGATTAGAAGCCATAATAATCTATTGTAGATAATGGTACTCTCTACAGGACCTATCCCTGCAAAATCTGAAACGATATCTAAGTTTGTTTGAACCCAAGTTAACAAATAATTATTTGATTTTAAGCTCTTTACAAAAATCATGCCAAAAGTTATGACGCTTATATCCAAACTCTCCATTAAAAGATAGAGTCCGGATATTATCAAAATAGAAAATAAAAGAGTTGGAAAAAGTATTACAAAATAGCTAAACAAGTAATATGAAATATCTATTGAAATATCATATATTAACCTTTGTATAACGATGACGACTATCATTCCAACTATAGTTGTTAAAATAGCATAAAATATTATAGAGATAATTCTTACTTTTATGATATTTAAATAGTCTAAATTCGATTCTATAATAGCCTTGCTTCTCTTTCGTTTATCCTTATCCAAATTAACTACTGTAAACAGAGCAAACAAAAAAGAGCAAATAGTTGCTCCAAACTTCGCAGAATTAAAGGATATAGTTGACGAAGTTCTTCTTATATAAAATAAATTGAAATCATTTGTCATGTTTAATGAATTGATTCCTATTGATAGTATAATACATGTAGCCAAAATCAATAAAATAATTGCCTTTGCCTTTAGCATATATTTGACTTCATTCTTAATCAATAAAAGTTTATTCGCCATTTCCCATTTCTCCTTTCAGCATGCAATATACATAAGCATCTTCTAAAGAAGGAGTTATCTTTTCGAAAGATGACGGCAACCTTTCTGATACTACTCTATATCTAGTTCCATGTGGAGTAATTACAGTGGAAGTAATCTTGAACTCACCCTTCATTCCGCTTCCCAATATCTCTTCTCTATTATTTCCTTCAATCTCTATAATTCCCACATGATCTAAAGCTTCTTTAACCAATTCGCTAGGCTCTCCTGCAAAAAGTATCTTCCCCTTATTTAGAACTATTATTGAATTACATATGGATTCTACATCTTCAATTATGTGAGTGGACAATATGACTATTTTCTCTTTAGAGCCTTCGGAAAATAAATTTCTAAACTTAATCCTTTCTTCCGGATCAAGACCTACTGTAGGCTCGTCAACTATCAATAGTTCAGGATTATTAAGTATCGCTTGAGCTATTCCTACTCTTTGTTTTTGTCCTCCTGAAAGAGTTTTTATTTTAAATTTTCTTTTTTCTTCTAAGCTTGTCAGACTAATTACCCTGTTAATTGATTTTCTTTTATTCTTATTTATACCTTTTAAGCAGGCCATATAGTCCAAGAATTCTTCCACAGTAAGCTCCTCATACAATCCAAAATCTTGTGGTAAGTACCCTAATCTTTCTTTTAGATTTTTTTCATTTTTGTTTAGACGAACTCCATCTACTATTATATTTCCACTAGTAGGCAGCAATTGTCCTACTAGCATCTTCATCAATGTACTTTTCCCTGCTCCATTGGGTCCTACAAATCCAATCATAGCTGGTGAATTGATTGCTAAATTGATATTATCAAGTGCCTTTACATTTTTATATTCTTTGCTTATATTCTCTAATTTCATCTTCATTTATATCACCTTCCACCATATATTCGAAAAAGGATGAGAAAAGTTACACTATAAAAATAATTTAGATATATGAGAAAATGAAAAAGAACAGTTGAAGGTATTTTAAGCCTTCTACTGTCCTTCTTTTGAATATAGTTTAATTTAATAAATCCTATTGATCATTTATAATATCCATGTAGTAGCAAAATAACATCCAAATAATATGAATAGAATAATCCCTGTAACTAAAATTGGATTAGATATCATCTCATCTCTAGTTTTTAATACTTTTTACTTAGCCTTTTATAAATAATCCATTAAAAAACCTGACCATAATAATTTTAATTTTATTATGGTCAGGTTTTTACTGCAAGTATACAACACTACTATCATATTTTTCACCATTTGTTTTTACATAAACCATCTTATCTCCTGAAGGACTCCAAGAAGAAATAGTAGCTGTATCTTGAATATTACCTTCTATTTTAATATATTCATCGTTAATCATATCATAGATATAAAAATTGTTGATATCTTTATTATCTATAGTAGTCTTAAGATTATAGGCAATCAATCGTTGATCCGGGGACCATGAAACTGCATAAATTTCTTCCCCTGCTGCAATTATTTTTTGGTTACTTCCATCTGTATCACAAAGCACCATATTACTTAAATTGTCGCTATTTTGTAGCACCAACATCTTGTTACCATCAGTAGATGGAATTAAATCATACACCGATTCAATATTTAAATCTATCTTTTCCTTAGTTGATTGATTGTACATAATTAATTTTTCATCAAAGAAAGTATTGTAATAAACATTTTCCTTTATCTTTCGAGTAACATATATTCCTTCCTCATCTACGTCATCTATGATGGAGATTTCTCCTGTAGGATTTGCTTCATACATTCTATTGGTATAGCTCACACCAATTACTTGATTTCCATCCCATCTTGCACTTATGGCTCCACCGATATTATCTCCGCTAATTCCAAAGCTATCCAAAGTATCCATATTCATCACATAATATGCAGGATCACCTAATGAATATTCAGAATACAAAAGGTGGTTTTTATCTTTAGAAAAAGTTGCTCCTCCTAAAAACAGATTCTTTTCCTCCTTTAATAATTTGTATTCCTTAGTATTGAGATTATAGAGATATAAGCTTCTTGGATAATAATCAGATAACTCCAATAGTTCCATTTTATCTAGTGAATCATTTTCCTTTGAAACTACTACTGTTTTCTCGTTCAGCCAATCAGATACTTCCATATTATCCATCTTCTCAATTTTCTCCACCTTTACAGCAGACTTTTTACTTTCATTTCCATCATCTATATTTATAGGATCCTCGGGTTTACAAGCAGTAAGAGTTATAATCAGACACAGAATAAGCAAAATTAATGATACTTTATTGTATTTCATTTAAATACCTCCTCGCTTTATATCCAGCATTTCCCTATATGCTTACAAGATAAGATAATTATACAAATCCTATAGCTAATTACAATACTTAAACCTCCATATCTGATTAGTTTATTTATACCTTTACCCCTTATATCTTAAACTATCTATTTTTTTCACAATTTTCTATGAACTCAACTACCTTATTATTATACTCAAAATAATCGCATTACAATTTCATTTTCCCTCTTATTTATCCTTTATATTATTTAGGAGTACTATAATCAAATAAGGAAAGTCTTATATCTTTAAAGTTTTCCGTTATAAAGGCAATTTATGAAACTTTCCGTTATAAAGGCAATTATTTTTTTAAATTGATTTTATATTGAATCTAATAATTGCTCCCTTTGGATTGTTGTTTTTAGCTTCAATATTTCCTCCATGTTTTTCTACAATAGTTTTAGCAATATACATTCCAAGTCCAGAATGACCTGTTGTAAAGGAGCGTGACTTATCACCCTTATAAAACTTATTGAATAAATTTTTCAAATCCTCATTGGTAAAACCAGTTCCTGTATCTATAATGGAAAACTCTATCTCTTTGTCTGTGCAAAGAATAGTCAATGTGATATCTCCGCCTTTTTCAGTATACCTAATACTATTGGATATGCAATTATCCAGTGCTTGTTCTATAGATTTGGTATCAAATTTATCTACAAAATTATTTTTTCTAAAATCCGTAATATCCATTTTAAAATTGATTCCTTTTTCTTGACATAAAAGTTTGTAGTCTTTTTCTTTTAACTTTAAAAACTCTACAATATTTACATCTATAGGATTTAGTATGAAATCCGGACTTTCAATATTGGATATTTTATTCATATCATCTAGTAGAACTAAAGCTCTTTGGTTATTTCTTCTAATTACCTCTATATAATCCTTGAGCTTATCACCTTTAATATCGTTATCCATTAGGGCTTCGGAATATGTGCTAACTATGGTAAGAGGAGTTTTTAGATCATGAGTAATATTTGCTATATTCTCCCTTCTACTTTGCTCTAAACTCCATTGTTTTGTAAGAGAGTCCTTTAGATTTACCCTCATTTCTTCAAAGGCGTTACAAAGCTTTGTAAATTCATCGTTTTCATTGTATTCGATAGTAAAATCTAAGTCTCTGTTTTTAATTTTTTCTGATGCTTTTAACAATATATTCACAGGTTTATTTATTTCTCTACTTAATTTTTTGGCATATATATAAGTAAATACAATTATAAATATGAAAGGCAAAAATATAAATGAATTAGATAATAAAAACAATGTGGTGTTTTGGCTTTTTTGAGTAGCTTTCAATCTATAGTTAAATACAATAGCTCCCTTTATATTGCTATTTATATCCAATATGGGACTTATTCTAGCATAGCCATTTGTCCCACTAACAGCTTTAGTAAAGTTTAAGCTAGAAGCTAACTCTTTTTTGTCCTTAACTACTTTTGTGTCGAAGGTACCATAGATGATATTTCCATCACTATCCAATACTTGATAGAGTATGCCTTCTTTAGGGATTATCTCATCCATCTTGCTTTCATAGCTAATGTTCAATACTCTATCATAATCCATATTTATTTTTTCGATAATATCTACAATTAACTTTTCATAATAATTCGCCGGATAGCTAATATAATCGAAAGTTTTAAACCATATTAAAAAAGAAAGCAACGAGAAAATCAAACTTAAAATTAAAATTTTGATAAAAGTTATTATGAATTGTTTTCTAAAACTTTTAGTTTTCATGATTTATCTCCCATTTGTAGCCTAATCCCCAGACGGTTTGAATAAATTTATTGTCTTTATCTAAGGAATTTATCTTGAATCTTATATTTTTAATATGCTCTGTAACGGTAGAAGTGTCCCCCAATCCATCATAACCCCAAATTTTTTCATATATTTGGTCCTTTGAAAAAACCTGCCCGGGATTTAAAGCTAATAGCTCTACTATTTCAAATTCTTTCTTGGTAAGGTTAATGTTTTTATCATTTACTTCTACGTTTAACCCCTTCAAATCAATATCCATATTTTTAAAATGTAGGAAGTGGGTATCCAGTTTTTCAATTTTTCTTTTTTCACGTCTCAAATGGGCATTAACTCTGGAGACTAGCTCCTTTAAACTAAAAGGTTTTGTTATATAGTCATCGCCGCCAATAGCAAGACCTTTGACTTTATCCTGTTCACTATCCTTTGCTGATAAAAACAGTATAGGACAATCGATATTGTCTCTTATAAGATTACATACATTGAAACCATCTATATCCGGCATCATAACATCTAAAATAATTAAATCCGGTTTTTTCTTGGACATTTTGATTCCGTCAAATCCATTATAGGCAGTTAAAACATTGTATCCATTTGTTTCTAATATATCTTTAATAATCATGACTAAATCCTTTTCATCATCTATTACGAGGATAGTCTCCATAGCATCTTCTCCTAATTAATATTTTAAGTTATAGAGTAAAATGGATAATCCGTATAATATATAAATATGGGCCGGATAGAATATATAAAATAATTTCTTCATAGATTTACCCTTTTCACCATTATACATAAACATAAATATTACAGCAAATACAGCCATCCATTCATAATAATCTGTAAACATAAGGTTTAAACTAATAGGTCTGATATATGCTAACGGAATACCAATCATCCAAGCCAATATAAATATTCCATAGGATATAAGTTGTAGTCTTCTATTTTCACGGAATATATATAATATCATACCTGTTAGAATTATATATATTCCCCCTTCAACCATCAAAGGTGATGGAATAAAACTAAATATTATCTTATAAATATGTCCGGCTGTATTCATTGATACATTAGGAAAGATTAAAAGTTGAAAAATAAAAACCATAGCATAGCTTACTATAAATGGGGATAATACTACTCCGACACCTTTCAGTATTTTTCTCTCCTTAATATAATCGATTCCTTTGAATATTATAATTAAAATGACAAAGGTAGAAAATATGCCGTTTTCAGCATAAAACCCATCTCCTCTTTGAAGTGTTGGAAAAATTGCCATTAAACTTTTTAAAATCCCCATAAATGTAGACATGATGTAAATCCTTAAAAAATATTTTTTCTTACTGGAAGTATGGGTATAGCCTTCTATCATAGTGAATAGAAATAAGTCTGCTGCCATTCTGCCAATCCATGAAAGTGCAATGGGAACTTTGCCTGTAAACTCAAAAAAATAGTGAATATGATCTAATAACATGAAAACAAGAGCTAACACCTTGATTTCAGATCCTGTTAATCCTTTAAATCCTTTTTTACTGCTTTCTAAGGTCAATTGTAACCCCTCCTTTAAAATTCTACATATAGTCTAACATTTGATTATAAAGAATTTATAAGATTCATAAAAAGGATTTAAATATATAAAAAACTTCAGTACCTTTTTAGGTTGCTGAAGTTTTCTAGTCAGAGTCTTAGAGTATTTAGCTGCTATTAGGATGTCAATTTCCTTGTACCTTTATTGCCTAGATCATATCTTTCTATTGCACTTTCTAATATACTTCCTATAAATTGGGCCTTAGTCATTCCTGCCGCTTTGGCAGAATAACCCATATATCCATGATGAACTTTGATTTTACCATTTTCATCTTTTTTTGAATCCATAGTAAGTCCTGCAAAGGTATTGAGCTCTAAAAAATAAGGTATATTATCCTTTCCAACAATCATATCAATTCTAGAATAATCTTTAGCATTTAGTACTCGATATATGTTCAAAGCTTCATCTTTAATACGTTTTTCTTCTTCCTTTGAAAAATTAGCAGGACAACTTATAATCTCATTGTCATACATTTTATGCTCAAAGGTATTGGTTTTAGTCGAATTGTATCCAATTTCTACAATAGGTAATACTACAGGATTTTTATACCCTATAATTCCAACGGTTACCTCTCTTCCTCCAATAAATTCTTCTATCAAAGCTTTTTGTCCAATACGTTCAGTAATTTTTCTAACCACTTTTGGCAATTCTTCATATTTATATACTATATTATCCTCACCAATACCCGCACTTCCCCTTCCATTAATAGGTTTAACAAAGATAGGGTAATTTAAATTTATCTGTGGGATGCTGTTTACATCATTTGCTATAATAAACTTAGGAGTATATAATTTATTATAGGCTACAATTTCTTTCCTTTGAGCTTTATTTAAAGGTACAAGATCAATGCCCGAACCTGCATAAGGAATTCCAAAAGCTTCTAAAAATGCTACTTCCTTTAAGCTAGATGCATTAAATACAATGTCAATATCTGCCTTTTTAATATTTTTTAGAGTTCTTCTAGGATCCCTTTCCCATTCTAAAAGACAAGCTTCGTACCCAGCAGATTTTAAAGCAGAATAATGATGATAGGCTTCTTCATAGGCATCATCATAAACCTTATCAGGTGTAAGACTCATCTGTTGCTCTACATTTCTATACTTTCTCCAAAACACACCGACCTTCATTCAAAATCCTCTCCTTATTATATATAAATTTTTAGCATAATAATATACCTCATGAAGAGGTATATAAAAATCAAACTATTTAATGTAATAATTCAAACTAACAAAGCTCCTATTTATGTAATTTCTACTAACGAATGTAATCGACAAGAACTGATTACTTTATATCATCAGTATATCAAACTAAGGTTCTAATGTAAAGTTAGCCATATTTACTAACCTAAATACTTATAGATTATACAAGATAATAATCTATATTATTTTTTATATCCTAAATTCAATACATCTCTTAAAAAATTTTCTATACCAACTAAAGGACTAGGCAAATCAATTCCCAATGCATATAAACTTGACAAAACAAAACCAAAACACAAAATTGAACAAACTACCATCAATTCTTTTTTGCTATTTCCCTTTATCAAATCCGGTAAATCTATAAATGAAATAATTAAAAAGATTAGAATTACATATGGCATTTAATTTCCCTCCTCACTAGACGATAGCTTCCTTGCCTTAGCAACTATTAGTGTAATAAGCGGAAGTAAAAATTCATATATAAGCCACTGGAACGGTGTTATATTGCTTCCATATTCCATATGTTGTATCATTGAATAATACAAATTGAAAGAGTAGATAACTATAATTGTCCCAACTCCTACAACAAGATTTTTGTAAGAATTAAGTTCAAATATTTGGCTGATAGCTAAAACCGACACATAATACAAGAAACTAATTTTAAAAAACATTAAAGTAATTAGAATTACTGCAAATAATACTTCCATTCTGCCTAAAGTACCGGATAATCTCATCATTCTAAGAGTTTCGAAAGATGGAAAAGTAAACAGTGTAATTACATTACCAAGAACCGCTATATCTCTCAAAACAATAAGGATAAGGCTTATTCCACCAATTGCAAATCCTAATATAAAATATTTTCTTATCTTGTTAATAGGTATTTCAATATTAGGAGTGATCATTAAAAATACAACCACTTCTCCAAAAGGAATGGTGGAAATTATGTGTGTTCCTTGCACATATTTAATAAACGGTTGATTAAATATCGGTAAAAAGTTATTAAGATCAATTTGATTATAAGCAATGAAAAATGTAGCTATAATAATTAATGATGCAGTTAATGTAAAAAGAAGACTATATCTAGTTACGATTTCTATTCCACTTCTAACAGCCCATGCACATATGTACATAAATAAAGCAAGTATCACTATAGTGGGAGTATTAGGCATTATAGCCATCCCTACGAAATCTCCCATATCCTTTAAATTTAAAGCAGATAAAGTTAAAAAGAAATATATATACATACATGAAAATATTTTTCCTATGACTGGTCCAAGTACTAAATCGTTAATTTCCACTAAATTTTTGTTCGGAAATCTTTTCATCAGAGCTGTATATATCCATAAAAATATCATCCCTATGAAAAATCCAATGATACTAACTATCCATGAATCTTGTTTAGTTACTGACATAAAAAATGCTGTCAGCAAAGATGATGCTTGAATAAAACAAGCTACAGTAAACATAAACTGAGATGCAGATATTTTTCCATTATCTATTTTCATCCGATTGTTCCTCCATATATAGAGAATTTAATACTTTACCAGTATCTGTTACCTCTAAAGCTACTTCTATCTTCATATCTAATTCAGGATATATTTCATCCCAATATTCTTTCATCCTTTCAAAATCCTTGGGATATCTACGATAAAATTCTTCCCCAAAACCATAAATATCTGCATTCAAATCCTGACTATAATTGAAGCAATCCAATATTTCTTTTTTTAGTTGTTCTACGCAAGCTTTTTGCAATATTGCAAATGTCTTCTCAGTATTCATACCTTCAAATCCCTGTATTTCTCTTATGGTTACATCCCCTTTAAAATCAATTGAGATAAATGGTCCATCAGCACCAAATTTAGGCTTATTTTTTAGTTTTATATTTGATATGCTCGCATCTATATAGCCATACTCTGTGTTTATATCCAATGGGGTTTCTCTGCAATTTCCCATAATCCAAGAGTATCCTCTTACCTTTTCCAAATCTAGTTCTCCTATATATTTATCTCCTTTTAAAATAGCTAACCCTGATATTTCAACCTCGGAACTTCCACCTTCATTCTTCGCTGTGATTATAGGTATAACAGGTGATGTAGTTTCTTCCATCAATCTAGATGTCAAATCTATAAGTTTAACTGAAAAAGATTCATAATCTCGAGAACCTGAAAATATCATTTTAGATAAACCTATGGATGAATTCTCCTCCTGCTCCATAGGAGTTGATAATATTTCTTTAGCTGTTCCATCTGAAACCAAAACCCATGTTTCCATACGCATCTGATGTTCTCTAATAAAAACATCCATATGTTTTTTTATACCTTTCTTTACTTGTTCTTTTCCAAAAACTATTACTTGATTATGATGTAAAAATATAGATCGAGGAGTTTGTCTTTCAAGTTTATCTATAGCAGACAATATTCCTTTATCTGTGGTATTCATAATTAAAAATGAACTACTCGGTCCTATATCCCCTTTTTCATATCCAGTATCTCCTTTTATTTTATCCACTTGTAAAGTCAAATTTATTTCATCATCATTTTCTGCAGCATCTATTCCCAAACCAGTAACTATTGAAATTGTATCTAATTCATAATTATCCCAGCATCCAGTTAAAATAAAATTTATCATTAAGATTATAATTAGATATATTCTACGATTATGTTTCTTCATCAAAATTATCCTTTCCTTCCTGCTTTATATTCTCATCTGATTTAACCGGAGGAATAAAAACTTCCTTTCTTTGTTTGTCCTCATAAACTATACCTTCTGGGCGTTCCTGCATCATCCAAAGTGGTGCTCTGATAAAGCTATCCTGTTGATTTCTGGATAGCGTTACTGCTCCAAGGTAAGGAACCCCAAAAGACGTCATATTTGCAAGCTGGACAAGCATTCCTAAAAATCCAATTGCAATTCCAAATCCACCAAGAACAGACGCTAAAATCATCATAATTATCCTAAGTATTGATATAGAATCAGCTTGACTTGGAATTATAAAGCCTGCAACGGCTGTAATAGCAACTGTAATTACCATAGGGGCACCGACTATCCCTGCAGAAACAGCTGCATCCCCCATAACCAAAGCTCCGACAATACTTATTGCTTGCCCTATAGGCCGAGGTAGTCTTAGCCCGGCTTCCCTTAAAATTTCAAATGAAATCACCAGAATCAAGGCTTCAAATAAGACAGGAAAAGGAGTACCTTCTCTAGCAGTTGCTATTGTAAACAATAATGTCGTTGGAATTAATTCTTGATGGAAGGTTGACAATGCAATAAATATTGGAACTGCAAATACTGCAATAAAGAAACAAAAAATTCTCATCAATCTTGTAATACTTGCATAAAATGCTCTAACATAATAATCCTCAGCAGTTTGAAAACTTTCAATAAATAACATAGGTACTGTTAATACAAAGGGACTTCCATCTGAAATAATTGCGATACGCCCTTCCAAAATTTTTGATGCAATTACATCTGGTTTCTCACTATATCCTACTGTAGAAAAAATAGAAAATGGGGATTCTTCAATATATTCCTCAATATATCCGGAATCTAATATGGCATCCACATTGATACTATTCAATCGTGTTCTTAATAGTTCAATAATTTCTGGCCTTGCAACTCCTTCTATATATGCAATACATATATTTGTAGAAGTTTTATGACCTATAATCATATTTTCCATTTTTAATTTTGGACTTTTGATTCTTCTTCTTAAAAGAGTGGTATTTGTCTGAAGATTTTCTGTAAATCCTTCTCTAGGGCCTCTTACTACAGATTCAGTTTGTGGTTCTGTAACATTTCTTTTTTCCCATAATTCTGTATTTATAATAAGTGCTTTCGAAAAACTATCTAATATCATTATTGTACTTCCTGATAAACAACCATCTAAAATTTGGGAAAATACATCGCTTTCAACAACACTCCCTGAGCAGAGAATAGACCTGCGAATTTCACTTATAGTCAACTCTTCTGATGATTTATATTTGTTTCTATTTGAAGTAATAGGTTTTAAAATACCTTCAGTTATTTGAATAGTATTTACTAAGCCATCTATATAAATCAATGCTCCTAAAAATTGGTCATGCTCTCCAAAAGCAAACTCATGTATTTTTAGATCTAAGCTTTCACCTAAAGATAATCTTATAAAATTTAAATTTTGTTCTAAATTTTTAGAAATGACAATCTCTTCATGTTCTAACATGGAATCATGATTTGCTTTATTTCGCTTTTGTGCTGAAACTATCTTTCTTGCAAAATATTTAAGAATCATTTTATAACCCACCTCATCTTTTTATAAGACTGAATTATTAATATTGTTATCAATTAAAGTTCAGATATTCACTTTTATATCAATTGTTTTCACCTCGATTTTTAGTATATACCTAAATACAAAAAAAATAATCCACGCTCCGTAAACCAGAGCGTGGATTTTTGAATTTATAGAAATATACAGTAGCTAGTTAATGACTTATCTAAATAAAGAAGCAATCCAATCTATAAAAGCATTAAAATACAATTTAAGTTTTTGCAAAAATCCCTGTCCTTCTTCAGATGATAAAAAATCCGAAGCTTTTTTTGCCATTTTCTCAATTTGATTAGATACTTTATTCCAATCGATATCTAAGTTTTTCATCTTATCAAATAATGATACCAATTGTTCTATTTGTTCATCTGATAAGTTGATATTAAAATTATTGACAATATTCATGACAATGTCTCTAATTTCTTCTGTTGTTTCAGGTTTTTTCTCAGCAATTTCTTGTTTGATTTTATTGATTAATTCTACGGCTTTTTCATTACCAATTCGTTCACCTAATTCAGCTGTACGAACCATTTCTTCATTAGCAATCTTTTTTATATCATCATCAATAGCTTTCCCAGTAGAGACCTCATAGGCTTTCATGATTCCAGTCAAAGCTGCTGTCCCTGTTGCACTTGTAGGAGCAGTAATTTTAATATCTGCATCTTCAACTCCTGCTGTGATTAAAGCATTAATATAGGTTGCATCTGTAATATAAGTGATTTTATCACTAGTATATACATTCAGACCACTACCCTTTTCAGTATAGGTAATTATAACAGAAGAAATTGCATTATTCCCAATTTTCCCAGCTGGTACAACATCACCTAAATATTCATGTTCTTCTTTATTAGTAGTTACAATCATAGTTGCATTTTCCGGCGGATTAAATTCTTTAAGTATTGCCTCTTTTTCTTTTTCTGTCAAGTCATCGCCTAATGAAACAATAACATCACCAACAACTGCATCTGCAAATACAGTCGCAGAGCCTATTATCATAATGACTATTAAAAATATGCTAATTATCCTTCTTTTCATAAAATTTCCTCCTAAAACTTTGTTTAATACTATAAGACGTTTTATTATATCATATATATATGACAACAAGATGTCATATATTTTAATTTAAAATAACACACTTTTTCGAAATGAGCACTCCAAAGTTTGGAGTGCTCACGTCTATGATTATTTACACCTGATGATGTTTTTTCTTTACCGGAATCCAGATTTCACTTCTATACCTTGGATTCTCAGTGTCCTGACTTTCATTCCACAAAATTTCAGGTCCTTCTACTGCCTCATAACCTGAGGATGGAAACCACTCCGAGTATATTCTGCCCCACACATTTTGTAGCGCTTCCGGAAATGACCCAATTGATTCAAATATCGCCCACATACCAGCATCAATTTCCAGTACATCAAATCCACCTGTTTCGTCGCTAGATGTTGCTACTCCGATGTAATGATCCAATTCTCCTTTTTCCTCCATCCTTCCTTCTGAAAAATTAGCGGAAGCACTAACAATACCTGTTGGTTCCATATTTGAAAGTGCTTTTAATTTTTCAATAACTTCAAGGGTTAAAAGTTCAGTCATTTTTGCAATCTCCAGATTTACACCCTCAAAAATAATTGGGACCCTCTTCTTAAATCCTACTAATTTAAACGGCTCTTTTTCAACAATACGATAATTCATTTCGCTTCCTCCTTTAATTGATAATTGGAAGGTCATTCTAGGATAAGCCTTTAATTGTTTATTCTCACCCCTCGCTTCAGAAGGTAGAATGCCATGTATAGATTGAAATGCACGTGAGAATGAATCAGCTGAACTATAAC
>ENA-UOOM01002046-UOOM01002046.1-fermentation-metagenome-genome-assembly--contig:-NODE-2046-length-17531-cov-3.702907_pt1 | contig 17531 bp, 19 predicted proteins | sample MGYA00245781_ERZ724031 | MGnify/ENA primary metagenome ERZ724031 (study PRJEB28704, sample SAMN03018317) | fermentation metagenome | biome: anthropogenic terrestrial biome; feature: soil; material... | reverse complement strand
TTTCCCTACACGACGCTCTTCCGATCTGACGGCTTGCCGAGGTGCTGGAGATAGCTCATAAAAAGGGACGTCGGTTTGATTCCTGGAATGATTGCTTCGATTACGTGAGTTGGCTAGATGTATTTAAAGAATCTGGTATCGATATGGCTTTTTACGCTTATAGACAACGCACACCAGGAGAAAAATGGCCATGGAGTCATATTGACATGCGCGTAAAAGAGGAGTTCCTTCAAGAAGAATACAATAAGGCACTTTGCGCCGGGCATACAAAAGATTGCCGCAACGGCTGTAACGGGTGCTTCGATGGGGAGAGTTATGCGAATTATTGCAGAATTTAAGAAAGAGGGCGGGGCGCGGTATATATCTCATCTAGACCTGCAAAGAGCGATGCAAAGGGCATTAAGGCGAAGTGGTTTACCCATAAGATACTCTTTGGGATTCAGTCCACACCCTGTACTATCATTTGCATCTGCTTTAAGCCTCGGCTTTACCAGCAAAGGTGAGATCGTGGACGTCGCCATGAAAAGGCATACATCGGCTTCAGAGTTCCAGCGTAGGATGTCTTGCCAATTACCTGCTGCATTGACAATTATTTCAGCTCACGAGGTAGAGGATGGTTACCCAGGCCTAATGGCTCTTGTCGAATCCGCGGATTACGAGGTTTCAGCCAAAGTCGAAAAGGGTCTTACCGCCGATGTGATTACAAGCCGAATTAACAGTGAACTAGCAGCAAAGATTTTAGCTGAAAAGAAAACTAAATCGGGAATTAAAGAGCTGGATTTAAGAGAACAGATACTTTCGTTCAAACTGATCGATTTGGAAGGAGAAGGAATAGCTCGTTTTTTTATACGTTGTGACTGCTCGCCTACGGGTTCGCTCAACCCCAAACTATTGTTTGACAAATTAAGCGAACGGCTTGGCTTAATCGAAGAACCCGAATACTGCCGTCTGGCTCTTTGGGCGGATAAAATAGGCATGATACCTCTTTGGGGCAGGAAGGAGTTGAGCGTTTGAATCGGGAAATACTCGTTGACATTAACCCACACCAGACGAGAGTTGGAATACTTGAGGACGGCGCACTGGTTGAACTATACGTTGAGAGGACGGGAAAGGAACGCATTGTTGGGAACATCTATAAAGGCTGCGTTCAGAATGTGCTTCCAGGAATGCAAGCGGCATTTGTGGACATTGGTCTGGACAAGAATGCCTTTTTGTACGCTGGGGATATAAACGCCGATAAATCTGACTTTGACTTTACAGACAGCCGTCATTCTGATAAATTTGAAAAGAAAATTGGCGATATGGTACACCAAGGTCAGGAAATAATATTGCAAGTAGTCAAAGAACCTGTGGGAACAAAGGGAGCGAGAGTAACTACCAACATAACCCTTCCCGGCAGAACCCTTGTGCTGGTACCTACTGTGAATTATGTTGGAGTTTCCAGAAGGATATCGGATGAGTCGGAGCGTACCCGTCTTAGGGAGACAATAGAGCGCATCAAACCGCCCGATATGGGCGTGATAGTACGCACGGCAGCAGTCGGAAAGACAGAAGAAGAATTTAAAGCGGATCTTACCTTTCTAACGAGACTTTGGGAGCGCATTACAAACAAAGGCAAAATTGTACGCGCCCCTCGCGTGATTCACAATGAAGAACCCTTGGTTTTCAGAACCATCAGAGACACCTTTACTCCCGACGTTTCTTCATTGATAGTGAATGATGAGGAATACTATGATAGGGTAAAAATTATTGCAGGCATAATTTCCCCGGAGCTTGTAGAGAGAGTGCGCCTTTTTGATTGCGATGAGGATATTTTCGAGCATTACAAAGTGGATGTCCGAGCAGAAAAGCTATTGGCGCGGAAAGTCCGGCTAAGAAATGGTGCTTACATCGTAATAGACCAAACCGAAGCACTTACAGCGATAGACGTTAATACCGGCAAATATATCGGTAGCGATAATCTCCAGCAAACGCTTTTTGAGACAAATTGTGAAGCAGCCCGTGAAATTGCGCGCCAGCTTCGGCTACGTGACATAAGCGGGATTATAATAATCGATTTTATAGACATGGAAAGCCAGGAAAACAAGGACGCTTTGGTTGAACTTTTAGATGAGTGTCTGAAAAATGACCGCACAAAGTCAAACGTGCTGGGAATGACCGGGCTGGGACTTGTTGAAATGACGCGAAAAAAACTTCGCAACCCACTTTCCGCAACGCTACAGTCGCCTTGCCCATATTGCCAGGGAGAGGGGAAGGTGCTTTCTGCAGAAAGCATAGCACAAAAGATTCGCGCGGCTCTTGCCAGAGAGTTCCGGAATACCAGTATAACCAGCTTTATCGTTGAGATGCACCCAGAAGTAGCCGAATTTATAGAAAGAAGAACGAAAGAAGTTATGCCTGTTCTGCCCGATGAAGATGGCAGGAGTGTCTATATCTCGCGGGACACAAGCCGACATATAGAGGATTACTCGATTCAACCAGTGACAGATGTCCATGAACTCGAGAATGCGGCAAAGGGAGCGGGATTACAAAAAATCTAATGAAATCAAATGATTCGCATTTACCGATTGACAGACCTTCAGTTACAATGCTATAATTCTTCGGTAACCGCACGAAACCGGCAATGAACTTATGGTCTTTTCGATTATAGGCCGTATTTCGGCGAGTCTGTTAATAGGAGGTGCGCAAAATGTACGCAATAGTAAAGACCGGCGGCAAGCAGTACCGTGTCGCTGAAGGCGACGTGCTGAACGTCGAAAAGCTCGATGCGGAAGTTGGCGCCGAAGTCTCACTAGATGTGCTTATGCTCGTCGATGGCGAGAATTTTTCTGTCGGCCAGCCCATTGTAACCGACGCTAATGTCGTAGCCAAGATTGTGGAGCACGGCAAGGGCGACAAAGTAATCGTCTTCAAGTATAAGCCCAAAAAAGATTACCGAAAAAAACAAGGCCATCGTCAGCCTTACACGAAACTAGAAATTGTTTCAGTCAAGTAAATGACCAGCGTCATTCTTGACATTCTGCCTTCCGGAAGCATTACCAGCTTTTGTTCAAACGGTCATTCAGGATATGCAGAATCGGGCTCGGATATAGTCTGTTCTGCAATTTCTGCAATACTCCAAACGGCATACATCGGTCTAACACAGGTTGCTGGGTTGTTTGCCGGGCTCGAGATGAATGACGGCGAAATGAGCGTCATCCTCGAGAGGGAGCTTTCTGATCCGGACAGGCATGATGCCGACATCATCCTTAACACGATGCGGCAGGGGTTACTAAGTTTGAAAGAAGCATACCCCGAATACCTCAACATAATTGAACGGAGGTGTAACTTATGTTCAAAATGATATTGCAGCTGTTCGCTCACAAAAAGGGAGGCGGCAGTTCAAAAAACGGTCGTGACAGCCATGCGCAACGCCTTGGCACTAAGCGCGGCGATGGTCAGTTCGTACTCGCGGGCAACATTCTCGTCCGTCAGCGTGGAACAAAGATTCATCCAGGAACGAACGTTGGCATCGGCAGCGACGATACCCTCTTTGCAAAAGTCAGCGGTACAGTGCGCTTTGAGCGTCTTGGTCGCGATAGGAAGAAGGTTAGTGTCTATCCCGAAGCGGAAGCCGCAGCCAACTAATGCTATAATGCTATGAGGCAGCAGATATTTCTCTGTTGCCTTTATTTATTAACTGGTAAAAATATGATACTAACATCAAAAAACTTTAATTTAGAAAGAACCTTGAGCTGTGGACAGACTTTTCGTTGGAAGCAGCAACCAGATGGTTCGTGGTTTGGGATCGTTCTGGACAAGCCGCTTATCATAAAACAGACAGGGAATACCCTTGATTTGTCAGCTTCGGAAGAGGATAAATCATTTTGGTATGATTATTTCGCTTTGGATAGAGATTACGGCGAGATGGAGGCTTTACTTGCGTCAGATCCCCAGACCGCACCTGCAATTGAGTGCAGTAGCGGTATCAAAATACTCCGCCAAAATCCATACGAAACGTTGATTTCGTTCGTAGTTTCCCAGAATAACAACGTAAAGCGCATATCCGGTATAATTGAAAAGCTTTGCACGGCCTACGGCGAAAAGGGTCAGCATATGGGAATTGACTATTACGAATTCCCAAAGAATGAAACTTTGGCGAATGCTACTGTGCATGATTTGGAAATACTGGGCACTGGATATCGAGCACCTTACATTATTGACTGCGTCCAGAAGATAAGAAATGGATTCGATCTCAGTGCCTTGCGTTCTCTTTCATTCGAGCAGGCGAAAAAGGAACTTATGCGCTTAAAAGGCGTTGGACCAAAAGTTGCCGAATGCATAATGCTCTTTTCTCTTGGGTTTGACACTGCGTTTCCTGTGGATGTATGGGTAAAACGAATATCCGCCTGGCTGTACCCTGGCGAAAAAGGTTACGTTGCCGCAAAAGCTGCGGCAGAAAGATTCGGATGCTGGGCAGGCGCGGCGCAGCAATACCTCTTTCATTATGCACGCACTGTTGGGCTGAAACCAATTAAGGTTAAAGAGGATGTTAAGGCATGATAGGGACATTGATTAACTCAGTTGCGGTGCTAATAGGGGGTTCAATAGGTCTTATATTTAGGTCTAGAATTCAGAGAAGATTTCTTGATATAATTATGATGGTATTGCCTTTTGCGATTGCTGTAATTGGAATATCCGGTTCGATTAAAACGTCAGATATGCTCGGTATGATAATCTGCTTGGTTATAGGTTCGATAATCGGTGAAGCTATCGGCATCGAAAAAGGCTTGAACAAGCTAGGGGAACACCTAAAGAATAGGCTTTCAAAAAATGGAGATCCCTCCGGTTTTACAGATGCCTTTGTGACATCCTCCCTAGTCTATTGCGTAGGCTCAATGGCTATTATGGGCTCTTTGGAGGCAGGTATTTCGGGCAATTACGAGATCTTGCTTTCAAAATCTTTGCTAGACGGTATAACAGCAGTTTCTTTCGCAGCTACGATGGGCTATGGAGTGCTATTTTCCGCTTTGCCCGTACTCATTTATCAGGGAACAATAACCTTATTGGCAAACACTATTGCTCCTTTGCTTGGTTCTACAATTATAAATGAAATGAGCGCTGTAGGTGGCGTACTCATAATGGCGCTTTCGGTCAATTTACTTGGTCTTAGGAAAGAGAAGATACCCACCGGAAATATGTTGCCAGCTATATTTCTTCCAATGGCATACCAGCCACTTATTCAGTGGGTTTCATCCTTTTTTTGATGTTGACATCACCTGTACGGAGTGGTACAGTAATTGCCAATTATTTAATTTTTAATATTTATACGGAGGTCAGTATGCAGGACAAAATAGTAAAAGAAGGGCTTACGTTTGACGATGTGCTACTTATACCGGGGAAATCCGAGGTTTTACCAAAGAATGTCGATCTTACCACTAAGCTTACAGAAACGATTACGCTGAACATACCCTTGCTTTCCGCGGCAATGGACACGGTGACAGAAGCCAGACTGGCGATAGCCATGGCGAGAGCAGGCGGGATAGGCATCATTCACAAGAACATGTCTATTGCTGAGCAAGCCACGGATGTTGACAAGGTAAAACGTAGCGAGCACGGCGTCATTGTGGATCCTTTCTTTCTTTCGCCAGAGCACCGCGTTTCGGACGCAATGGCGCTCATGGCAAGATATAAGATATCCGGCGTGCCTATCACTATCGGCACAAAATTAGTTGGTATACTCACCAACCGCGATCTCCGCTTCGAGGATGATTTCAATCGCCAGATTAAAGAAGTAATGACCAGCGAAAACCTCATCACCGCTCCCGAAGGAACAGACCTTACAGCGGCTCAGAAGATACTTAAGAAACATAAGATAGAAAAACTGCCTATTGTGGACAAGGATTTTAACCTCAAGGGACTTATTACCATAAAGGATATTGAAAAGGCGATTCAATACCCAAACTCCGCTAAGGATAGCAATGGTCGACTTCTTGTAGGAGCAGCTGTAGGTCCTACTAAAGACATGATGGAGAGGATAGCCGCTCTCGTAGCGGCCAAGGTCGACCTTATCGCCATCGATACCGCCCACGGGCACCACATAAATGTCCTGAATGCGGTGGAGAAAATCAGAAACGCTTACCCAGATGTCTCCGTTATGGCAGGTAACGTCGCAACAGCAGAAGGTGCAACAGACCTTATTAAAGCCGGTGCAAGTTGCATAAAGGTGGGGATGGGACCCGGCTCGATTTGCACGACCCGTGTAGTATCAGGTGCGGGGGTGCCGCAGATTACAGCGGTTATGGACTGTGCAGAAGCAGCCGACAAATACGGCGTACCCGTAGTTGCTGATGGTGGAATAAAGTACTCCGGCGACATAGTCAAGGCTATCGCTGCAGGCGCTGCAGCTTGCATGATGGGTAGCCTTATTGCAGGAACCCAGGAGAGCCCTGGAGAGACCGAGATTTATCAGGGTCGACAGTTCAAAGTTTATCGAGGCATGGGATCAATGTCTGCTATGGCAAAAGGCAGCAAAGATAGGTATTTCCAAGAAGATGCCCAAAAGCTTGTCCCTGAAGGGGTCGAAGGTCGTGTTCCATATAAGGGACCGCTGGCGGACACGCTATTCCAGCTTTGCGGTGGACTGCGCTCGGGCATGGGCTATTGTGGGACGCCAGATATTGAATCCCTTCGCAAGAATGCCAAATTTATACGTATTACCAACGCTTCTTTGATCGAGAACCATCCTCATGACATATCGATAACCAAGGAAGCACCTAACTACTGGCTGCATTGATAGAACGAAACCATATCATCTGGGAACCAATAATATACGAAAAAATGCCTCGCAACACCTATATAATGTGTGGCGAGGCATTTTTTATTCAATCGTTAAGGGAGTTCTACGTCGTCATCTGGCGGTGGGGATTCGAATTCTACTTCCGATTCTTGGTCAGAATGTGCATAATTTGAATAGGCAAACCCGTTAACAATATCCTCTATATCCAGACGAACATCTTCTAGATTCTGAATGTAAGAGAACGGTGCATTTATAGGTATCGCTATGAGCGTATCATCTTCATAAAGCGGTACATATCCTTGATACGGATTTACGAACAACATATAATCGCCATGCTTACCTGCGGGTGAATTCATTAGGAAGAAAAGATATCGTCCTCCGTTCGAAAGTTCCGGAAGGCTTTCTTTACTGTAATTTGGTTGATCGAATGTTGATTCGATAATCGTGTTATGATACATAGAATCAGTCAGTATCACTTGCACGGAGTTTAGCGCCTCTCCTTTCAAGAAATCCTCGACCTCAATAGAAAATGTGATTGCCTCTACTGAGGTTATTTCTTCTAAGCCTGGTTCGCGCACATAGAATTTGGCATCCGGTAATATCTCAGTAGAAGCAACAGTTCCAATGCAGATTACGGATGAGTTTACAACTAGAGACTCGAGTTCTTTCTGGTAATAAAAATAGGATGGTATATAGATGTAGCTTTGCATCTTATCTAATTCAGACATGGCCTGCGCAAGAGAGACTTTAGCTCCAGCGTCAGTTGTCAAAATGTCATCCTCTAACTTAATCAGACCATTGTCGTCAGAGAGTGAGGCGTAACTTTCGCCATCATCAGTAAGGAACAAAAAATACATCCCACCCTCCTCGGGATTGCTGCCGGACGGTAGGGAAACCGTAAACTCAATGTCTTCAACAAGAATCTCGCCTTCAAGCACATGAACAGAAACCGCCGTAGATACATATAAGCCCACGCTCTTAAGCTGAGCAATTACAACCGTTTCGCTCTTTGGATAGAGCAATCTCAATGTTGACGAAAAGTCAAATTCGTCTTCGGATGCATCTGAAGAGACAGGCAACTGATCCAATACTTCATAATTTCCGGAGGTATCGGCAGCACAACCAGCTACTAAAGACAAACAAAGAATAATTAGCGCAACTGTTTTCAGCTTGTCTGCCATTATGTACCTCCTTATCACTATACTAATACGAGATAAATGCGTTTTGTGTTCCTTACATTTCTCTTCGGCCTTCGAGAGCCTTTGAGAGAGTAACTTCGTCAATATATTCTAGATTACCTCCGATAGGAACGCCATGGGCTATGCGTGTGACGCGTATTCCCAGAGGTTTGATTAACTTCGAAATATACGACGCTGTAGCTTCTCCCTCAATATCCGGGTTAGTAGCGAGTATAACCTCTTTAACTCCCTCTTCCGGAATGCGTTTCAATAGCGGAGCTATGGAAATATCGTCCGGTCCTACACCGTCCATAGGCGAAATTACGCCGTGCAAAACGTGGTACTTCCCGTAATAATCTTGGGCGCGCTCAAGTGCGAAAATATCCTTAGGGTCGCAAACGACACAAATTGTTTCGCAATTCCTTTTAGGATTTTCACAGATATCACAAATATCGTTTACGGTGTAATTTCCGCAACGAGCGCAGTAATGCACACTCTCTTTAGCTTCGATAATAGCACCGGAAAGGGCTTTAACCTCCGTTTCCGGCTGGTCGACAATAAAATATGCGAGTCTGAGAGCGGTTTTACTTCCTATCCCAGGCAAGCGTGAAAACTGCGCGGCAAGTCGCGCTATCGGTTCGAGTACACCCATCAGAATCCGAGGTTCATGCCGCCGGTCAACTTGCCCATTTCAGCATTGACCGTTTCTTCGGCTGCACGCATGGCTCCGTTAACGGCAGCAACTATCAAGTCTTGAAGCATTTCGATATCGTCAGGGTCTACTGCGGCCTCAGAAAGTTCAACAGAAACAAGTGTCTTCCCCCCGGTAACAGTAGCCTTGACAGCGCCGCCGCCGGATGTAGCAGAAAATTCGCGTTGATTGAGTTCTTCTTGAACCTTCGTCATATCCGCTTGCATCTTTTGTGCCTGCTTCATAAGCTGGTTGATATTGCCTCCGCCGCGGGGCATATTAAATCCTTTTGCCATATTGATCCTCCACACAAGTCATATTATTTCTGTCAGGAAAGCTCCCCGAAAATCTGCTCACCCAGTTCCCTGAGCGCAGAGCCCTCTTTTACCGTCGCGGTCGCCGATTCGTCGTACACCATTACAGCATCTAATTCGGGCTTTTCATGCCGCACTCGTTCCATAGCCTTTTCGAATATAGTCGAGAGACCCCCAAGTTTACCTCTCATATCTTTTGGAACGAGCAGTTCGAGCTTACCGTTTCTTCTACTATATTTCCATCCAGCAATCAGGGGTTGTAGTGGACCGGGAAGCTCAGAAAGCAGTTTGTTGAATAGAGTATCTATATCATCGCTTGCGCTTTTATCGATTCTAGCTGACGCGTCTTTCGCGACACCTGAAAGAGAGGCATCTGAAGCCCTAACCGTTTGAGCTCTAAAACTTTCCGTCTCCTTGTCAACATTGAAAGGAGGCGGGTTGTCTAGTGTTCTAGTTGCATCCTCCGCGGTGCTTTTAGTATCTCCGTCAGTCGAAAAGGGAGGGGGCAGCGGTTTCTGCACTGCCATATTTGTAACAAGAACGCCGTTTTCTAGCTTTTTTTCTAGTGTAGAAATCCTTTCTAATAGCACTTCAGGAGTATTCGATTCGTCTTGAGGTCTACAAATGCGCACAAGGGCTGATTCTACAGCGATTCTAGGGCGCAAATGCCATTTCATGGTGCCTTCTGTCGCGGAGAGGATATCTATTGCCCGAAGGGCTTTTTCGATTGGGCAACTTTTTGCCTGCATGTTTAGTAATTTGAGTTCTTCATCTGAAGCATCAATTAAAGAAGCATCGGCACCGCAGGAAATTGCCACCATTAAATCCCTAAAATGACTCGAAAGATCCCTAACAAAAACTGAAAAGTCGATTCCTTCGGAAACATAGCTGTCAAAGTGTATAAGTGTATCTTTGATGTTACCCATTAGCAAGTTATCGACAAATTTGAACATCGTCTGTTTGGAAACACCACCCAATACTGTGCGCACTTTCTCGCCGATGAGATCGTTGCCGCATAAGGCAAGGCATTCGTCCGCAATGCTTAACATATCCCTAACGGAACCTTGGCCAGCAAGAGCTATCGACCGAAGGCCCTCGTCGTCATAAGAGGCTCCTACGTCGTCCACAATGTATTTCAATCTTGCCATAAGGTCAGGTGTGGAGACTCTACGGAAATTGAATCGTTGGCAACGGGAATGAATCGTTGCAGGCAGTTTTCCCGGTTCTGTGGTTGCTAAAATAAATATAGTATGCGAAGGAGGTTCTTCCAAAGTTTTAAGTAGAGCGGTGAAAGCTGGGCCTGTCAGAATATGAACCTCATCTATTATATATACCTTATATCTGCACGCTACCGGAGCGAAGCGAACTTTTTCTACGAGATCCCTTGCCGCGTCCACGCCGCCGTTCGAACCGCCGTCGATCTCCAAAATATCAATTCCATCTTCATAGGCAAGGCAACCTTCGCATTTTCCGCAAGGCTCACCGCCATCTGGGTTCTCACAATTTATTGCCTTGGAGAAAATTCGCGCTGTTGTCGTCTTGCCTGTTCCACGCGTGCCGCAAAAAAGATAGGCATGCGCAACCTTACCCGAAATCACCTGGTTGCTAAGAGTAGAAGTTATGTGTTGTTGACCGACGACGTCTGCAAAACGCTTCGGCCTGTATTTTCGGTATAAAGCCTCGTATGCCAAGTTTTTTCCTCCGTTTTATGCTTCATTATATTTTATCATTTGAATAGGGTTTAGGCAACGCCGGTATTTTCCATCTTATAAACCATAAAGAAGTCTGACATAAAGTGACATTAGATTGCTGCGATGAAACAAAACTTGTGTAATAACGAAAAGCCTCCGGCAATGCGGGGCTTTTCAGTGAGGTAAACTATGTATTGCTTGAAAATGGTCTGCTAGCTTTTAGATACGAGAGGATATTTCCGTAAGAGTATCGAGGGCATCAGCCAACCTTTCCCTTTCGTCATCGTTTAGGCGATCAGTAAATCGTGAAACGCTTTCAGAAACTATCTTACGTTCATTTTCAAGTGCATCGACACCACTTTGTGTAATCGAAATATAGGTTACTCGGCGGTCATGATCATCCGCAATACGCTGCACGTAGCCAAGAGCGACCAATTTGTCTACGAGTGGCGTTAGATTCGGGCGCGAAATCGCCATTAGTTGCGATATTTCACCCATTCTCATGCTGGTGTTTTCCGATAGCAGGCTCAGAATATGGTACTGAGCCAATGGCATCTTCCCCACCTTCATAAGGGTTTTGAGCAGGCTCCGGTGCATCAGGTAATACCTTGTGATGCGTTCGGTCATCTGCTCACTGTCGACTGTTTTAACCATTGCTCTCCTCCTTCGTCAGGAACCGACAGCTTATTAGTTCTGTCGAATATTATGTTTATAGTATATTAAAAACGATTACTCGTCAACGTTTTTAACATAGACCTAATGAATAAAGAGTAAACTTGAGACTGTTTGTCAAATACAACTTATTGTAAAAATGCCACAAACGAAATAATCTTACTCAATAGAACTTAACTAAGACAAAATAAAAGTCTACCATTATCCAGAGTGGAAACATCCCCTTCTTACCCGAATAAGCAGATTTAATACATAATCCTAATATTGTCGATGGAAGCTTAGAAAAACCACCCATACGCATAAAGCATAAAAAACATGCGCCTTCTGCGCAATATCATCTTGAGAAATATAAACTATTTCCGGAAATAATACAAGTAGCAGAATTAAATTTTTCGATTTCTCAACAAATGTCTCTTTCTATAGAAATGTTGGTTTAATCGTCGTATTTTTTGATATACTGCATAGGAGTCAAGATACTTAATACTGCATAGGAGTCAAGATACTTAAAGCAGCCTAAAAAGCTGCATTCGGGAGATATATGAACGATACCCAGCGTAAAAGGCTGATAAACGCCCTAAAAATAGAACGAATCAAGTTGGACAAGATGACCGAACAATCCTCCGATGCAACGATGCAGCTTAGTTCGCCTGAACTAATACATCAGTCGGGTCTTGTCGGTTCATTGATAAACGACTTGGATGCTCCATCTATTTCGTCTGACACAGATGACGAGAAAAGCCAATGAGAACAATATCTGAATTTTTAAGCCGCTTTCGCTTATAATTTACTAAACTGTGCTATAATATATTTGTTAACTTTAGTTGGAGGTGAGGCGATCTGAGCTCGGCAATCGATAAATTTTTGGATCTCCTTCAGAGCGGCTTTCTCCAGTTTGGGTTGCGCGACGCCATCGATATAATTATCGTAGCGTATTTGATTTACAAACTGCTTATGCTAACCCGCGAAACAAGAGCTATGCAGGTTCTAAAAGGCGCAGGAGTACTTTTTATTGCTATAATATTGGCAAACTGGTTAAAACTGACTGCTATTTCCTGGATTCTGAATCAGGCTATATTTGCAGGTTCAATAGCTATCGTGGTTATCTTCCAACCTGAGTTAAGGCGCGCTCTTGAGCAGATTGGCAGGGGCAAGCTCTTTAAAAAGCACGGCTCAGCAGTAAACCGTGAGGTGGAGGAATTCATAGATGAACTTGTCACTTCAATGCGCAATTTATCCGGAAGGCGCGTTGGAGCTCTCATCCTTATAGAAGAGAGCACTGGTCTTGCGGACATTACCGCCACAGGCACCAGGCTTGATGCTATAGTTTCGGCTGCCCTAATTGAAAACGTATTCGAGCCCAACACCCCGCTGCATGATGGTGCGATGATAATTAGGGGCACCAGTATCGTAGCTGCCGGGTGTTTTTTGCCCCTTTCGGACAATAATACCATATCCCGCCAACTTGGAACGAGGCACAGAGCGGCTCTTGGAATTACCGAGGTATCAGATTGCCACGCTTTTGTAATATCCGAAGAAACGGGAGTTGTTTCTGTCGCACATGACGGAAAGCTTACGCGTTATTTGGACGAGGAGCAGATACGCGAGGTGCTGACCTCAATATATTCCACCCAACTTCGTAAAGCTAACCACAGCAACCCGTTTACCCGGAGGCCGAAAAACGATGCCTGAACCATTCAACAATACTCCTGATGGGCAGAACAAAGAAGCTGCTGTCAACAACAATGGCTTTCTCTCGCGCTTTGGAACACGAGAAATCGTGTTTATGTTGGCTTCTTTACTATTTGCTGTCGTGATCTGGGTTTATGTACTAAATGTTGAAAACCCTATGCGGGAGAAAATTATACGCGATGTAAATCTTTCTTTCTCGGGCGAAGAAAGACTAAACAGCAACCAAAAGTTGACTGTTAAGGGTGACCGCGCCGAGATTCTTTCTAATGCAACCGTAGTTATCAATGTGCCCGCAAAGCTATATAGCGAGATTACAGCCGAATCTATAACTGCAGAGTTGGACCTTTCCGGAATTTCCACACCTGGCGAACACACGGTAAAGGTTATTACAAGAGTGCAGGGCTCAAGCGATGTTTCAATTGTTTCTGTTTCCCCGTCGGAGGTCACCATCAATATAGACGTTATCCGAGGAAGAGTACTTCCCATCGAAGTTCGGTATTATGGAGAGATGCCAGATGGCTACTGGCATGGCGGCGTTTCCATGACCCCTGCTTCCATATCGCTTACCGGCGCTGCCAGCGAGCTTGAACTCATAAACAACGCTGTGGTGGAAATCGACCTGTCCAATACAACTGACTCCATATACGAATCAGCTAGTATCATGTTGTACGATAGAGAGGGGAACACAATCGACCCATCAAAGTTTACGGGTGATCTCCCGTATACCACTGTTCAGATGGATGTTCTCCCCATAAAGACTGTACCGATAGACGTCATGGGTTCTCTGGTTGGAACAGATGAGATCGATTCAGGCTACGAATTAACCGGTATCACCGTCAATCCTCAACCAACGGTAACCATAGCTTCGGATCAAGATATTCTAGATGCTATTGACAGTGTTATGATTGATACAGTCAGCCTCTCCGGTTCATCCGAATCCATACTTCTATACGCTGTTAACCTACTTATCCCCGAGGGGGTGCAGCTAATTTCTTCCGAAAGCTACAATGTTTTCATTCAGATTGAAGAGAAGTACAGCACTATAAACTTATTCGACATACCGATAGAAGTTCGCAACCTCGCCGATGGATTAAAAGCCGATATCTCCATTAACGTTGGCAAGATTCTGATTACTGGTCCACTCAGCGTAATAGACGCAATTGGAAAAAAGCAGGTAACACTCTATGTCGATGCTTCTGGCCTTGGCGAAGGAGATCACGTGATGACCGTGTATTCTGAAACTGGGGATGCCTATTCATCCACCACGTCAGTTTTTTGGCCGGAAAATTTAACTCTAACACTAACCAGCGACTGAATCGAGACTTAAATTGGTGAACCTACATGGCACTTATCATTAGAAACCTGCGCCTCTCTCCTAACGAGAGTGAGGTGCTTTTATATTCGAAGGCTGCTTCATCGCTTGGAGTACTCGAAGGAGACATTAAGGCTCTCAGGATAGTACGAAGGTCTCTAGACGCCAGGAAACGCTCAGACATACACTTCCTTTATTCCGTTCGCGCTGAGGTAGCCGATGAGGAATCAATTTTTCGTCACATCAAAGCAAATGTCGAAAGAGAGCAACCTCTTAAACCGTTTGAAATCAAGAGTGGAGACAAGCCCCTTGTTGAAAGACCGCTGGTAGTGGGCTCGGGTCCATGCGGAATGTTTGCCGCTCTCACCCTCGCCAGGAAAGGTTACAGACCCATCGTAATTGAGCGCGGCTCATCGGTGGACAAAAGAAAACAGTATGTCGACATTTTATTTAACACAGGTAATATTAATGAAGAATGCAATGTCCTCTTTGGAGAGGGCGGGGCGGGAACTTTTTCAGACGGAAAGCTTACAACAAGGATCAAGGATCCTCATTGTCAAAGTGTACTGGAAGATTTCGTATATTTTGGCGCAAATGAATCCATCGCTTACGACGCAAAACCCCATATTGGTACTGATGTCTTGCTAAAGGTGGTTGCTAAAATAAGGCAGGAAATCATTACGTTAGGCGGCGAATACAGATTCAATGAAAAAGTGACGGGTATTGTTACCTCTGGCGGCGTGCTTACAGCAGTGATAACATCCAAAGAGACTATACCGGCAAACGCATGCATCCTTGCAACTGGACATAGCGCAAGGGACGTATACGCTTTCCTATACAATGAGAGCGTTTCCCTCTGCGGAAAGCCTTTTGCCATTGGCGTTCGAATCGAGCATCCAAAAGCAGTTATCGATTCATCCCAGCTTGGCAACTTCGCGGGTAACCCAAGGATTGGTGCGGCGGAGTACCATCTGACAGACAAACAAGAGAATAGAGGCGTATATACCTTCTGCATGTGTCCAGGAGGATATGTCGTCGCTTCAGCCAGCGAATCGAATTCTGTAGTAACCAACGGCATGAGCTATTCTTCAAGAAATGGCGAGAATTCCAATTCTGCCGTAGTGGTATCCGTTTCTCCAGAGGATTTCGGATTCGGTGCACTTGATGGAATAGCCTATCAAAGAAAGTTAGAAAGAGCCGCTTATGAATATGGCGGAGGCGGCTTCGTCGCTCCATGCCAAACTGTTGGAGATTTTATGGCAAACAGAGTTTCAAATAGCTTTGGCGACGTAAAACCAACTTACAGACCAGGCGTTGCCCCATGCAATCTTGCGGATTTTCTGCCAAGCTATGTATCGGAAGGAATAAGGAAAGCCCTTCCTGTTTTCGGACGGCACATAAAGGGTTTCGATATGAAAGAAGCGGTTTTAACAGCCATAGAAAGCAGAACATCCTCTTGTGTGCGTATACTTCGTGGAATAGATTACCAATCACCAGACGTGAATGGACTTTTCCCTGCAGGTGAGGGCGCTGGATACGCGGGTGGGATAGTAAGCGCAGCTGTCGATGGAATACGCGCTGCGGAAGTGCTGATAGGAACTTATTCGCCTCGCTAAACAACAAAGAACAATAATTACAATAATAAGGATATATAGAATGAAAAAATTTATCGTTTTAATAGGAAACTACGGCAGTGGCAAGACGGAGATAGCCCTTAATCTTGCTATTAGTGCGTCGAGAGAAGGTAAAAATACCGCTCTTGTAGATCTTGATATCGTCAACCCCTATTTCCGTTCCGGCGAACAGGGATTGTTACTCAAGGAAAACGGAGTAAAGCTCATAGCACCTCCGTACGCCACCACTAACGTAGATCTTCCGGTGCTTTCTGCCGAAGTGCAGCGTGTGTTTATCGAGCCTATGGACAAGGTGATCTTTGACGTAGGTGGTGATGCCGTCGGAGCTACAGCTCTAGGCCAGTATCATTTCAGATTCAAGAATATTAGAAGCGAGGTGGAAGTGCTCGCAGTTATAAATACAAGAAGGCCGCTATGCGGTACAGCAGAAGATGTTTCAACACTTCTTGCCCACATGTCTGCGGGAGCAAGGCTGTCCATAGATGGCATCATAAATAACTCCAATCTTGCTAGGGACTCCGAAGCACAACTTTTATCGGAATCTGAAGAAATATTGAAAAAGGTTACAGAGATGACTGGAATACCGGTAAAATATGTTTCCGGCTTGCCTGAATTGCTTAAAGAGTATTCACAGACTTCACAGGAATCTGAGCTAAAGCCAACGCAGATACCTATTTCAATATACACAAGACCTGAATGGCTGGATTCAACTGTTGAATAAAAATGAACTGTGTAGTATAGTCATTTAATAAACTTATTAAAAAAGCTGCTATAAGCTTTTACTATTTTTCATGGAGGAGCTCACAATGATCAAGCTTACCATACTTGACGATCTCTGCAAGGGCTGCGGACTTTGCGTTCGTTCATGTCCGGTGGACATACTTGCCCTGTCAAACACTAAGATCAATTCAAAAGGGTACCATCCAGTTGAATTGGTATATCCGGATAAGTGCATAGCATGCGCTAGCTGTGCCCGCACATGTCCGGATGTGTGTATTGAAATCGAAAAAACAGACGCATAGGAGGACGAAATGACAAAGACCTTGATGAAGGGCAACGAAGCCATCGCCGAGGCAGCAATAATGGCGAGATGCCGTTGTTACTTCGGTTATCCGATAACACCCCAAAACCAAATCCCGGAATATATGTCAAAGAGAATGCCCGAAGTCGGCGGTGCCTTCCTTCAGGCAGAAAGCGAAGTTGCTGCTATCAATATGGTCTACGGCGCGGCTGGAGCAGGGATGAGGGCTATGACTTCTTCGTCCAGCCCCGGAATCAGCCTTAAGATGGAAGGTATTTCTTACCTTGCCGGTGCAGAACTTCCCGCTGTTATCGTAAATATGGTTCGCGGGGGACCAGGTCTTGGATCCATTCAGGCGGCTCAGACGGACTATTTTCAAGCTACAAAGGGCGGCGGACACGGCGACTATCACATGGTAGTACTTGCCCCTTCTGGTGTTCAAGAAGCGTGCGACCTTGTTCAACTTGCCTTTGATATTGCTGATGATTATCGCACTCCGGTAATGTTGATCGGCGATGGAATGATTGGCCAGATAATGGAGCCGGTTGAGC
>ENA-UOOM01002045-UOOM01002045.1-fermentation-metagenome-genome-assembly--contig:-NODE-2045-length-17533-cov-9.985067_pt1 | contig 17533 bp, 19 predicted proteins | sample MGYA00245781_ERZ724031 | MGnify/ENA primary metagenome ERZ724031 (study PRJEB28704, sample SAMN03018317) | fermentation metagenome | biome: anthropogenic terrestrial biome; feature: soil; material... | reverse complement strand
CCTTTTCACTATACTACAAATGGGGGTAAGTTTTTGGAGAGGCGATTGTAGTATACTACAAAACACATTTACATGAGAATCCATCGGGTGTTTTTGATTCTCCACTAATATAAAATTGAGCGACATCACGGCGTTGGCAGGTCAATTCTCTTGCACAGTCTTTGTTCGCCGTGAACGTAATAGACAGAATTTAATTGCAACTTTGCAGCCGACTCCTTTTGGTAGCAGCCTGCTCACATTACCCTCAGCCGTAACAAAATACATTCTGTCCTTTCACAAGTCTAGAACCCTTCTGAGCTTTCCGAATGAAATAAAAAGCAAGTGCGAAATCTCCGGTTGTCCGAGAGAATTTTCATAAGGGAGCCGTAGAGTACGACACCGATCAGCGATTCTGATACAGAGCGTATAAAACGTTGTGTTGTTTCTGATTTGGAATCGACACCGCGTTCAGTTTCCGAATCAAAGGAAATTGCAAGTTGAAGCTGATGGTATGAATTTTTTATTTTCAGCGCATAGCGAAATGGGTGTTTGCCTCGCACATGACGGATCAGTCACTTTGTCCCTGAATGAAATTGACTTGGTGGAAAACGGGCAGACAGAAGATGAGGCCAAACGAAAGCTCGCTGATTCTATCCTTGAATATTCGGAAAATTTCTATAATGATTTTAATTATTGGAGTACAGCCCCGAACCGCAAAGCGCATATTCCCTATGCGTTTTAAGGCTCTGATCTTAGGCAATGCTGAAAAGATTGGAGAGCTATCACATGCCAAGATGGAAAGAATTGAAACATTTCTGTGACAGTGACGGATGGGAATTATACAAACAGACCGATCATTTTGAAAAGCGTTGTGGGATAATTTGCTATATAGAAAGGATAACTCATTATGTCAAACTTTGATAACTTTTTGAAAAAGCAGCTCGAAAATCCCAAAATTAAAGCAGAATATGACGCTCTTTCCCCTGAGTTTGCAGCAATCCAAGCCACGATCGACGAAAGAAAGAAATCTGGCCTTACGCAAAAGGAACTTGCAAATCCATCTGTGAAACACTCCGGAGATTCACAGTAAAAATCAACACACAGGATAGATATCCCTCCGAAAAGCTACAGATCTCCTACTTGGTTCGCATGTTCCATGGTAATGCTTCATTTCGACTAAAATGCGGCACACCTTTTCACAGAGCATTGTCGTAAAACTGTCGTAATTCTGTCGTACACGCAATTCGGACAAAAAAATAAACCCGCATGGAATACTGAAAAATTCAGCACCCATGCGGGTTTTGACGTGGTGGACGCAACGGGACTCGAACCTGTGACCTCTCGCGTGTGAGGCGAAGAAAGGCGTATTCTCTTTCTATGCTAAATTGGCTGAAATCCAGTATTCATGCGGTTTTTGCTCTATCTCTGAGTTCGAAATAATGAAAGATATTTTGCCTTTTCTGTCGTAAACTTGTCGTATTTTATTCGCGGCGCATACTGAATTACAGCCATTGATCATTTTTACGCAGCAATATTTTGCTGTGCTTTTTGTTCCTTCCATCTTGAGTTTATTCTGCATTACCAGTTTTTAGCAGCCGATTGGACTGCAACGGTATAAGGCGCAACAACTCAGAGACATCACCACGAGTGATACTACCTTTTTCTCTTGCCAATTTTAAAACCAGTTCGGATTACGAATCTTGTCAATATCCGTCTAGCGTACATATTCTTGTATTAGGACCTGTATTCACAAGCGTTTAAGCGAAATATGGAAATAAGAGATTTTAACGATAGCTTCGGCAGAATCGGTAGTGATTTCATAATCTTTGCTGAGGCGTCTGGAGTTATTCGGCCAACTAAAAGCACGCTCAACTAACCAGCGCCAGGGAAGCTTTTCCCACTCATGCGGTTTGATTTTCTGAAATGTCCACGCCAAGGCCAAGGAGCTTATCCACATCAAGTACAAAAGTGCCGCAATATCCCGCATCAGCGCAGAATCTTTCAATGGATGGGTTAACGCTCAAAAGCAAGTTTTTTAGGTTCAATGTCTTATTTCGTATCATGAATATTGGCAGCATGAACCACGATTACAAGCAAATTGTCCATAACGTCTACGACGATGTGTTGCTTTCGCCCTTTCGCTTAAGCTGTTACAGCGTGAAAGAAATTCATATACATAATGAATAAAATTTACTGTACAATATACAAATTAAATAAAAAATACAATAAAATTATCTTGACAAGCAGCGTGATTTGAGCTACTATATCAATTGTCAGCAAAAAGGTTTTTGTAAATAAGGTACAGCAGTATTCAAAACATAACTTTAGATGAAAAGGAAAATTCATGAAATGGCAACCATAAAAGATGTCGCCCGAAAAGCAGGAGTGTCCATTGGAACTGTTTCCCGCGCTTTTAATGGCTATAAAGATATTCCCGAAACCACACGTCATTCAATTTTAAAAGTTGCTGAAGAAATGGGCTATGTTCCTAATATTAATGCAAGAAGCCTGTCAGCGAAAAAAAAGCCGAATATAGCAATGCTGATGTCTGGAATTCTGGAAGAGCGCCGGTCGGATGAAATGCCTTATTTGCTGATGAAAGGCGCATTTCAATATGCGAGTAAGTCGGGCATGAACATTGCTACCTATTCCATAGACAGCAAACTCCAACGGGAAAAAACATATGATCAATTTTGCTATGAACACAGTTTGGCAGGGACCCTTTTGTTTGGACTGCGTACGACTGACCTTTATTTTAAAAGTCTGCAAAAGTCAGCAATTCCATGCGTTACTGTCGACGTTACAGTGAAAGGCCCATTAATCGGCAGTGTCATTATAGATGATGCGGCGGCATTCGAAGATCTGACCGAATATTTGGTACGCAATAACCATCGCAAAATTGCGATCCTATATGGCCGCAGACAGGCTGAGGTTACATCCAAGCGCTGGCAAGGGGCCAAACGTGCTTTGGACCGCCATGGCTTGACGTGTCCAAAATCCCGGATCATTGAAACGGACTTTGATTATGACAAAGCATATCAACGCGTAAGAAGGTATCTGGAATGCTTTGGTACATCTGATGCAACGGCCTTCCTTTGTATGAGTGATTTAACAGCAATCGGAGCCATGCAGGCCATAAAAGATCTGGGATATCATGTTCCGGATGATTTTTCTTTAGCAGGATACGACGGTTCTAATATAACGCGCTACACAGACCCCGGTATTACAACGATTGACCAAAGCCCATTGGAAAAGGGCTATGCTGCTGCACAGCTTTTGAGCGAAATTATTGCTGATCCGAAAGCCGCGCGTCAGTTGGTTCTGCCCCATAAATTAATCGCCAGAGACAGCATTCGAAAAATATGAGCTACAAATTTTTTGCGCACTTACTAAAACGTTTTTGTAATTTTATGCAAATAGCGCTCCACATGGTGTAAAATCGTCATAATATTGTTGTATATATCATAAATAGTACTTATAAAAGTATAATATTATATCATATAAATACAAAAGTAATTCCAGATTTCACTGTACCCATAGAAAGACACTCTGCATGCTTCTATTAATTTGGATGGTTATCCTGAATTCTATTTTGATCACATGTGCTCATACAGAGATCCCGATATTGGGAAGGAGTTACTCCAAAACATTTTTTGAAAGATCGGTAGAATGTGCGCATACTGCTAAAACCGGATGACATGGCGACGGTAATTATGGGCACGGAGTCATTAGCTAATAGCCCTGATGCGTGACGGCAGCGCAGAGTGTTGATGTACTCGGCAATCGTACAGCCGAAACAAGAATTGAAAAGATGGGAAAATCGACTGGCGCTGTAGCCAAAATGTTTAGCAAGTTGCTGAAGAAAAATAGGAGAAAGGTAATTGCTTTGCAAATAAATTAAAATATCTTTTGTAATATTCTGATTGTCATTGTTTTTATTGGGAACTAATCCGATTTTCTCAATCAGCATGCCGATAATCACATAGATATATCCCTTTATCACATTTATGCTCAGCTCTTTTTGTGAATCGTCTTTGGCTAGAATTTTCATACAATGCAGGATTTCGCTGTTTTGCATCTTCGTATCCTGATAAATAATTTGTGCAAAACGGCTATGAGAAAGCTGCTTATCGTATGATGGGATGAAGTCAAGCGGTACAGTAAGAATGATGACTTCCGAAGGAATTACCGTTTCATAATGGTGAACGGTGTAGCTGGAGACAATCAGAATCTGGCCTTTCGTAACATTATAGCAGGCACCATTCAGAGTTGCTTTTAGCTTCCCATTTGTAACATATACGATCTCAAGACTGTTGTGGAAATGCGGCAGGCAGGTATCATTCATAACCTTCCAACAGGCTGGCAGTTTAAAATTATCCCTTTCCCATTCGTAAGTTCCCAGCAAGATGCAAAACCCCGTTTCCTTTCAAATTAAATCCTTGAAATAGCGAAATCTGTCACTAAAAAGAAGAATGGTGGCACGACAAAACTACATGCTTCAATTATAATTGGATTAAATATAAATTCAACAAATTGCATAATATTTTTAGCATTTCTTAAATGTAAATGAGAATTTCAATAGTATATAACAATGTCAAAAAAATTAAAAGCGTAAAATAAGTGAATTATTTCCAAACCGACGCCATGTAATTAACAATAAAGATATTCAGATTGAATTATTTTTATGGCACGGTTGAGAAAAGGCAAAGAAGCTTGCAAAAAAATGGCATAAACATATAAAACTTTTACGGACTGATCTAGGGGACTTCAAAAAAGTTGAAGCCGATTTTATGTTTACTGAAGACATGATAGTTGCAGCGTCTCAGATAGTAAGTATGGCATGGCTTTGCCGTAAGGACCTGTGTCTTTTGGAAAGGGAGGAAAGCAAATCCTTTATGGCAAAGCTCGAATGCCACAAAGCTAATGAGGGCTCCGACTTTCATATAATCGCAATACAAGAAAAATCCAGAATTTTCTAGGGAGGTAAATCTATGAAAAAAGCAAGGAAAATTGTATCGCTGCTTTTGGCGATAGGCGTTTCTCTCTCATTCTCGGCCTGCAACTCCGGTAGCAATGCCAGCGGTTCCGGGACCACGACAAACAATGGAACCAAGAAGGAAATCGTTCTAAACTACTTGACCTATCGTACCGGCCAGAATGTCGGGGCCAAGTATTTTGAACCATCCGTAGCCAGGTTTAACAAAAAATATGCAGGGAAATACAAAGTCGTCATTCAGGAAATCGTACAGGATTCTTACGACGAAAAGATCAAGCAGCTGGCCCAGGTGAGCAAATTGCCGACTCTGATGGACGGCATGCACGATACGACTTGGCTTAAAAACTATGTCGTGAAGAACAAAGTCAGTTATGATCTGAAGAGCTGGCTTGACCAGAATGCGGATATTAAGAAACTCTGCATTCAAGATTCGCTGAATTACTGCACAATTGACGGGCGCGTCGATTTCATGCCCAATATTATTTCTTCTCCAACCATTGCTTATTATAACACCAGCATGTATAAGCCGGACAAGAAAGTGCGTGATATGGCGCCCGACGAATTCTTCACGTCACTTGGCAGCAACAAGATTGCGTTTATGACGGGCGAAAACGCTTGGACGACGCAGCTTTTCTATTCTGCGCTCATTGCCAACCAGCCTGGCGGAAGCGACTTGCTTTCCAAGCACACGGACAGCAAAATCACCGATTTCAACAACAGCATTTTTATTAATGCCACAACGGAACTGAAGAAATTTTTACAGAAAACTGCTTCTTCCAATACGCTGGGAGCCGCCTATGCGGATGCCGACAATACCATGCTGAGCAAAAAGGCAGCCGTGATTTTTAACGGAGCTTGGATGTTTGACGATTTCCGTGCTTCTTCGAAGGATAAATGGAGCAATGGATTTAATGGCGATAACATAACATGTGATTTGTATCCAGGAAATATCGCTTTGACAAATAACGCCACGTTCGGCGGATACTGGATTGCAAACAATGCATCGGCCGAACAGAAGGAAGTGGCTCTGGCATTCCTGAAATTCGTAAACTCGCCGGATGAAATTGAACAGCAGATTCTGATTAGCGGCGGTTTTGCGCCGAACCTTACCTACAGCGCAGACTTTAAGAAAGAGGCTTCCAGCAATCGGCTGCTCACCCTTTATACCAATGCGTTCAACGACAAGACTAAGATTATTCCTGAATTTGACGATGTGGTATATCCTTCTGTTGCTAAACCGGGCTTCCCGAATCTGCTGCCGGATCTGATCAACAATAAAACTACACCGAAAGAATTCTGCGCAAAATTGACGGAGATTTCGAACCAGGCAGCCAAAGAATAAAAAGTTTTACGGACGGCTTACGGTATCGGCTGCCGAGGCAGCCGATACTACGCTTTTTGCAATGATATTAGTGCAGGAGTGTTTTACCATGAAATCATTTACAGCGAAACAGAAAAACCTGATATGGATTTGGATATTCCTATTGCCATGCCTTTTGACTTTTCTGCTTTTTTACCTGGTGCCGATCCTGACTCTGGTCTGCACGAGCTTTACGAAATGGGACGGAGCTAATTTGCCGGTTTTTACGGGGCTGACGAATTATATCACCCTGTTCCGTACTCCGGATTTTCAGCATGCCTTAATTAATCTTCTGCTGTGGTCGATTATTGCCGGCACATTTCATGTCTTTTTCGGAACCTTAGTCGCTCTGATCCTGTTTAAAGAACCGCACGGCTGGAAATTTGTCGAGACGGTCTTTATGATCCCCAATGTCATCTCAATGGCTGCATGGGCCATGATTTACCGGTTTGTATTCAACGGCAGTTACGGAATTTTAAATGGCATTATCCGTATTTTCTCGCCCGGCTTTTCCGTTAATTGGCTGTTTGAATCCCCTTACGCCTTTATTGCTGTTACTCTGACCTGGCTGTTCTACGCCGTTGTGGTTACCCTTTTGGTGTTGAGCGACCTGAAAGCCATTCCGCCCGACCTGCATGAGGCTGCCCAGATTGATGGAGCAAGCGATTGGTATATTACCCTGAAAATTAATCTTCCGCTGTGCCGCAATTCCATTGGGACCGCTGTTATTTGCTCCATTTCAGCCCGAATTTCCATGTACGAAACCATTGCTCTTACTACGCGTGGCGGACCTGGAAATGACACAATGAATATTCCGCTGATTCTGGTCAACGCAATTAACGACAGCAAGTATGGATATGCCAATGCGTCTGGAATGGTAATGCTGCTGATTGGAATCGTCTTGCTCGTAATTGTCAACAAAGCATTCCGCATGAACGAAAGCGTGTATTAGAAGGAGGAATGGCTTATGCATGTTACTAAAAAAATCATCAAATCCACCTTAGTTTATATTGTCTTGGCATTTACAGCAATTATTTCATTGTTTCCAATCATATGGGTTATCTTTTCATCCTTTAAGACAAATGCACAGATCCTTTCAAGCCCTTTTTCTCTTCCGACCTCTATCGGGTTTGACGCTTACGGTGCTGTCTTCAAGCAGACCAATTTCTTGCTCTATACATTTAATTCCTTGTTTATCGCTGTGATATCGACGGCGGTTTCTCTCATTATTTACGCCATGGCTGCCTATGTGATTGCACGGTATGATTTTAAGGGAAGGAATTTAATCTATTCCCTTTTTGTTGTTACGCTTCTTGTGCCTTCTCAAAGCAAAGCCCAACCGATTTTCTCCCTGATCGTCAAGTTTAATCTCTATGATACTAAAACGGCGTTAGTCCTTGTTTACATTGCAGCCGGCATGGCAATGTCGCTTTTTATTCTCAAAAATACATTTATGTCCATCCCAAAAGATTTCAGTGAAGCTGCATGGATGGAAGGCTCCGGATTTCTCCGCACTTTTTTCTCGATCAACCTCCCCATGGCGAAAGCCGGGATGGCTACGGCGGGCATCCTGATGTTCTTGGGAAACTGGAATGAATATTTCTTTGCTATGCTGCTAACGACTTCTCCGATCAGCCGCACGCTCCCGGTTGCGCTCGCATCGTTCAATGAGACTTATTCCTATAATTATACGAATATGTTTGCAGCGTTGACAATGGCGATTCTTCCCGGAATCCTTATCTACGCTTTCGCACAGGATCAGGTGGCGAACAGTATTGTATCGTACGGCATCAAGGGGTAACCTGATTTCCGCGTCTCTGTCTGTCGCGCCATTTTATCTTTGATATAATAAGAAATTTATGAGCAACCATCAGTCGGGCAATTAGCACAAACAATGAATAAGGAAAGGGTTTTCGTCGGAAATGCAATATTTGGATTATGATACAAACACCGGTGAGCTGCAGAACTGGCTGGTATGTGAAAAACGCTTCGATGCACGTTATCTTGGAAAATGCGAAGCTATTTTTTCCCAGGGGAATGGATATTTGGGAGTACGCAATGCATTGGAGGAATCGTATGTCGGTGAGACACGCAATATGCTGGTAGCTGGAACGTTTGACCGGGCTGACGGCAATGAGGTGACAGAACTTCCGAACCTTCCGGATGTCACAGCCGTGAATACGTACATCAATGGATTCCGATTTCATTTGGAAACCGGGACTGTCTGCGGATACAGCAGGGTGCTAAATTTGAAAAACGGGGAAACCGTCCGGCATGTGAAATGGCTTGCACCTGACGGGAGTCTGGTCCAGATGGAATTCCGCAGATTTGTATCGCTTGCCGAAGGGCATGTGATGGCTGCACAGATGACGGTTACTCCCCTTTCAGGAAATATCTCCCTTTGCCTTGAAAGCGGAATTGACGGCAGGGTTTCAAATAGCGGGACTCAGCATTTTCATGATGGGCAATGCCGTCTTTACGACGGGAAATATCTCCAGATGCTGTCAAAAACAATGCAATCGGGCATTACTGTGGCTGTACATTGCGCCCATCTGCCCAGCCGCACCGGTGACTTGGATATTTTCCCGACCATGGACAGGCGGACTTTGAAGGAACGTTTTTCTTTAACGTTGCAGCAGGGAAAAAGCTTTAGCTTGGAAAAAATTTCCTGCATTCATACAAGCAGGGATCTTGCCTATGAGAGCAGGAGTACCGGCAATGATGAACAATTGAAGAAAGATGGAATGGATGCCTTAAAAAAGGCATGTGCAGAAGGATATGACACCCTGCTGAAACGGAGTGCGGCCGCCTGGGAAAAATATTGGAAAATCAGCGACATAACGGTCCAAAGCAAAGATCCGCACGACCAACTTGGTCTCCGGTTTGCCCTGTATCATCTGAACATCATGGCCAAAAAGGGAGACAACCGGGTTGGCATCGGAGCGAAAGGCCTGAGCGGCGAAGGGTATAAAGGCCATGCATTCTGGGACACAGATCTTTTTATCCAGCCGTATTTCACGCTGGTTCATCCGGATGTAGCACGGAACCTTCTGGAATACCGTTACAGAAATCTAGAAAGCGCCCGCCGGAAAGCCATTCAGAATGGATACCGCGGCGCCATGTATCCATGGGAATGTGCTTGGATTGACGATGGGGAAGTGACGCCTCTCTATGTAGGCGTAGATATCATTACCGGCAAAAGGGCGAAAGTGCTGACAGGCGTACTGGAACACCATATCACCGCGGATGTCGCTTATGGCGTTTGGCAATATTATCTTGCTACCGGCGACAAAGATTACATGGAGCGTTGCGGGTACGAGATTCTGTTGGAAACTGCTGCTTTCTGGGGAAGCCGCGCGGAATACAAAACTAAGCTTGACCGCTATGAAATCAATGACGTGATTGGACCGGACGAATATAAAGAGCACGTCAACAATAACGCTTATACTAATTATATGGCCTACTGGAACATGAAACTGGGACTGCAGGTGGCGGACGTTCTCCGAAGAACACAGCCGCAGCTGTGGGAACGGCTGGATCGCAAAATCGGCTTTTCCAGCATGCAGGAAGGCATCAGGGACGCCTGCAGAAAGCTTTATCTTCCCACCCCCAATGCGGATGGGATTGTTCCTCAGACAGATGAATATCTTTCGTTGAAACCGCTTGACTTGAAAGAATATAAGAATAAGACAACGGTTTTGGCGATTACAAAAAAATTTAATTCAGATCAGCTCAACCATTATATGGTCTCCAAGCAAGCCGACTTGGTTATGCTGTTGTTTTTGTTTGATAATCTCTTTAACCGTGAGGTGGGAAGGAAAAATTTTCAGTTTTATGAAGAGCATACGCTGCATGACTCTTCTCTCAGCAAGAGTGTCCATAGCATTGTTGCAAATAAGCTGGGAATGAGTGAAACGGCCTATCGGTTATTTCAGGAGGCACTGAAAATCGATTTCGGCCCCGATATGAAAAGTTCAGATACGGGAATCCACAGTGCTTCTATGGGCGGGATCTGGCAATGCGCTGTTGTTGGCTTTGGCGGGCTGACAATCAGAAGCGACGGCCTCCATATTAATCCGGATCTTCCAGAATGCTGGAAACAAATTTGCTTTTCGGTCGTATGGCATGAAAATCTTCTGCATATAACGGCATCCAGCGATAAAGTGGAATTGGAAAATGCCGGAAGCAAGTCAGTTCGCCTTTATCTTTTTCAGAACTGTGTAACGATTTCTGCGGGAAAAACTGTTATTCAAGAAAGAAGCCCCGAGCAATGAACTTTAAAGCTGTTATCTTTGATCTCGATGGAGTTATCTGTCATACGGATCACTACCATTACATTGCATGGAAAGCAATTGCAGATGAACTAAATATCCCATTTGATGAAAAGATCAATGACCGGCTGCGTGGCGTAAGCCGAATGGAAAGTTTTCATATTATTTTGGAACGCTACCATGGAGTTTTAACCAAACAGCAGGAATTGCATTACGTTGAGGAAAAGAACCAGATCTACCGCGGCCTGCTTCAGCAGATGACTCCCGGTGATTTGGATTCTTCCACTCTTCAGACACTGCAGTGTCTGCGTGAAAAGGGGCTGAAGCTGGCGATTGGATCGTCAAGCAAGAATACGGCACTGATTTTGGAGCGAATCGGTTTGGGCAATTTCTTCGATGCCGTTTGTGACGGGACGCAAATTACCCATTCCAAACCAGATCCGGAGGTATTCTTAAAAGCGTCGGAGATGCTTGGTGTCCTGCCGGAATTCTGCCTCGTGGTGGAGGATGCTCGAACAGGCCTGCAGGCTGCCCATGCGGGAGGCATGGAATGCGCAGCCCTCGGCCCGGATGCTACCAGCAGTAAGATGGCGGATTACAATTTAGGAAGCTTTTCGGACTTACTTCTGGTATAGTATTATTCATGAAATTTTGACAGAGTTAGAACTTACAGCTGATCACAATGCATAATAAATTTTATACTATCCCATAGGGAGGAATAGCTACCACCATAGTCCATTGTAACAATTCCGTTGATTATCATTGTATTACTTTTCCAGTGCAGAACCGTCGGCGGTTTGGCTACCAGTGCAGAAAAAGGCTAACATATTTTCCATAAGCCCAAAAACATTAAGGATTTGTTCCTTAAAAATGATTCTATTAAATTAGGAGAAATAAACATGCCCAGTTGGTTAAGAGACGCAGTATTCTACGAAATCTATCCGCAGAGCTTCTATGACACAAATGGTGATGGCATTGGAGATTTTCACGGCATTATGCAAAAACTCGATTACATTAAATCACTCGGCTGCAACGCCTTATGGATCAATCCATGCTTCGATTCTCCGTTTAATGACGCTGGTTACGACGTACGAGATTACAAAATGGCAGCACCGCGTTATGGAACAAACGAAGATTTATTCCAGCTGTTTCAAGAGGCACATAAGCGCGGAATCCACGTCTTACTGGACCTTGTGCCCGGACATACGTCTGAAGAACATGAATGGTTCAAGAAGAGCAGCCAAGCTCAAAAAAATGTTTATTCTAATCGTTATATCTGGACGGATTTCTGTTTTAAGCCGGCGACCGGATTCCCATATATTGCTGGTGAAAGTGATAGAAACGGTGCTTACCTGTTGAACTTTTTTAAATGCCAACCGGCGCTTAACTATGGCTTTCTCAGCCCCAAAGAGAGCTGGCAGCTACCAACAGATCACCCTGACTGCATTGCTACACGAGAAGCAATGAAAGACGTCATGCGGTTTTGGCTTTCTCATGGCTGTGACGGTTTCCGCGTAGATATGGCTTTCTCTCTTGTGAAAAATGATGATAAGGACCATTCCGGCACCAGTGCAATATGGAGAGATGTGCGGGCTATGCTGGATACAGATTATCCCGAAGCCGCAATGGTTTCAGAATGGAGTGATCCGAACATTGCATTGAATGCCGGTTTCCATATGGATTTCTATTTGAATTCTAACAATGGATACACAACGCTTATGCGTGATTACGATATTGAAAAAGAAGATAAAAGCTATTTTAAAACGGATGGTAGCGATATTTCTCGTTTTCTTGCTGATTATTTGCCTAAATACAAAAAGACTAAAGATATCGGTTACATCAGCTTTATTACAGGAAATCACGATACAATCCGTGCTCGATACAATTTGTCGGTCTCAGAATTGAAGCTTGCTTACGCTTTCCTTTTGACAATGCCTGGTGTACCATTCATTTACTACGGCGACGAAATCGGCATGCGCTATCAGGATTTGCCAACCAAAGAGGGAGGCTATTTCCGTACAGGTTCCCGAACCCCAATGCAGTGGAATCATGATAAAAATCTCGGATTTTCTGCCGCTGATCCCAACAAGCTGTATCTCCCGGTGGATGGCACTGAAGGTGCGTCGACCGTTGCAGATGAACAAAATGACCCGGACTCGCTTTGGAATACAGTTCACAAAATTCTTATGCTCCGTCATAAAAATCCGGATCTACAAGCAGACGGTAGCTTTGAAGTCTACGAAACGAAGGATCGTCTATTTGCATATCGAAGAGGGAATTTTCTTCTAACAGTGAATCCAAGTAAAACAGAAACGAACTTATCGGTGCCATTTGCCGTGAAGACGGAATTCGAACTAGGCTCCTGTTCCGTTGCAAAAGATGGTATAATCGTTGGCCCACAGTCGTTTTGTATATTTAAGGACACACTGATTTAATCGCTATCTGCTGACTACACCCTGATAATATGGTAAAATGAATGTATCCTGAAACAAAAGCGGGGCGCAACAAATGAAACAGCAGACATTGAGCGACTTTGAATATTCCTACCGTAAAAAGAAAACCAAACGGGAAGAATTTCTAGAAATCATGGACGAAATCATTCCCTGGGATGAATGGGTAGCTCTTGTAGAGCCATACTACCCGAAAGGCAAACGCGGCAGGCCGCCGGTAAAACTTGAAACCATCCTGCGGATGTATTTGCTGCAGGTCTGGTTTAATCTGTCCGACGAAGGTGTGGAAGATGCCATCTATGACAGTTATGCCATGCGCAAGTTCATGGGCATCAACTTTCTGGAAGAACAGGCTCCAGACGCAACAACTCTGCTGCATTTTCGCCACTTGGTTGAGAAAAACGGAATCGGTAAACTTGTACTTTGATGCAATTAGGGACGGGCTTGAAAAGTGCGGCAGAATCATGCATGGCGGTACCATTGTGAATGCCACAATTATTGCGGCGCCTTCCTCAACCAAGAATGCTTTCCGCGAACGCGACCCGGAAATGCATCAGACCCAAAAGGGGAATCAGTGGCATTTCGGCATGAAAATGCATGCCGGCGTGGACGCGGGAACAGGATATATCCATACCATTACGGCAACCACAGCCAATGTTCACGATGTTGATCAGGCGGCAGAGCTGATTCGTGAGGACGATACGGTTGTTTACGGGGATGCCGCTTATCTTGGGATAGAAAAACGGGATGAGGTCAGAAACGATCCCAACAAATCTGCTATTGATTATCGAATCAATCTACGGCCGGGAAAAGTCAATGCTCTGGCGGACGGCCCTGCCAAAGACTGGTTTCATATTATGGAGCACCAGAAGTCTGCCGTGCGCTGCAAAGTAGAACATGTTTTCCAACTGTTGAAGAGTCGCTTCGATTACAGCAAAGTCAGATACCGTGGTATTGAGAAAAATCTCAGCTGTTTGTATATGATCTGCGGCAGCATTAACCTTTGGTTTGTTGCCACATCAGGTGGTTGGCACAGGCCAACCGACGCTGTTTGCGGGTGAACTGTGCCCAAAAGCAGAAGGTTTTCAACATTTGGGCTGCTTGAAGGCTGCAAAAGGCCGATTTTCAACATGAATGGCCTGCTGGAACTATACAGACAACTACAAAGGGCATTTAATCAGCGCGTCCTTAAGTCTTCAAGAAATCTTGTATTTCAAACTGTATAGGGCTTAGCCAGTCCAATGCAGAATGGATCCGTTTAGTTGGAGTAATACCATAAAAATGCAGAGGGCAAACACACCAAATGTGATAAAATCGAAGAGAAACAAGATGGTGTGTGATGAGAAAATACGATAGGGAATTTAAAGAAGAAGTAGTCAAGCTCTCTGATGAAGTAGGTCTCAAGCAGGCTGCGGCCCAACTTGGGATAGCGTACTATACGCTGTCGGAATGGCGACAGAAACGCAAAGCATACGGTGACTACGCTTTTGTCGGCAGCGGCATCCGGCGTGATGCGCCGTTGAACGAGAACGAGCGCAGATTAATGAAAGAAAATGCCGAATTGCGGAAAGCCAATGAAATTCTAAAGGACGCACTCGGTTTTTTCGCAAAAGACCGGAGGAAGTAAAAACGGACCAACTGTATGAATATGTCACTCTGCGCAGGAAAGGATTCAGTGTCTGCGCGATGTGCCGCGTGTGCTTAAAGTCAGCAAGTTCGGATAATTATCACAGCCTTTCTCACACATGCGAACCGAGGCCCTGGCAACTGCTTCTGGTCAAAATCAAACAGATTATTGCACAGTATCCCGACAATGACAATTACGGCGTCGAACGTGTCCGGCTGGCATTGGAGCAACGCAGTGTCATCGCAAGCAAAAGCACGGTACGACGCGCTATGAAAAAAGGAGGTTTGCTTAAGCGCCCTTCTCATCACTCTGTCAATCTCACAAAGGCGGATGCTGATGCACAGAAAGCTGAAAATCTGATTCCGCGCGATTTTACCGCCGATGCCCCAAACCGGAAATGGCTGACCGATATCACGCAGATTCCCTGTCAGGATGGAAAATTGTACATCGCTCCGGTTCTGGATTGTTACAATGGCGAAATCGTAGGTCTCGCTATGGACAACAATATGAAGAAAGGACTGTGTATTCAAGCGTTTGAATCTGCAAATGCCGATGGCTCAGGTCAAAAGCATTGTTTTTCGGTACATTATGACCTATTACAACCGTATTCGAATTTATACCGGCAATCCCGGCGGGCTACCGACTATTATGTATCGTCAGGCCACAAGAGGACTGGCTGCCTAATCAGAAAATTTGGGGTGTTTATACTCTGCACGGTCCTTGACTCCTCCAGAAATCGCCTGTCTCGTCAGCTTTGGAGTATTGTAGTTGACTATAATAATGGAAAGGTCCAATATTTCACCGCTTTTTCATGCTCATAAATTTTGATATACAAAGGAATTATAGCATTAATCAGGGACTCATACAAGCACAACCGAGTAGCAAATCATCTTTCATTCAAAGTTTTTAGACATCGAAATGCCCACACCATGGATTCCTTTGATCTGGAATTATTATCTTGATTTCACACTCTTCGGCAAAGCCGCTACTGTGCTGAACATCATATCAAGAACCGCTTGACGCTCTCCTCTCCCTCTGCTAAACTGAACTCATGGAATATTCCGAATTTAAGTCAAAATTTCATATTACATTAAACGAGCAGCAAGAAGCGGCCGTTCAAAAGGAACACGGCCCGGTTCTGCTGCTTGCCGTCCCCGGAAGCGGAAAAACGACGGTTCTGGTAACGCGGCTTGGGTACCTGATCTATTGCCGCGGCGTCCTGCCGAAAGAGATTCTTACCATGACGTACACGGTTGCCGCCACAAGGGATATGCGGGAACGTTTCTGTTCCGTGTTCGGCGAAGAATTCCGGAACCGGCTGGAATTTCGGACGATCAACGGCGTTTCCGCGCGCATCATCCTGCAATATGAAAAAACGACGGGGCACAAGGCTTTCCGTCTGGAGGAAAATTCCGGTGAGATTTCCCGCCTGCTCGGCGCTATTTACCGGGCGCAAACGTCCGAAATACCCACCGAAAGCGATATTAAAAACATCCAGACACAGATTACATATATTAAAAACATGCTTTTGACCGACGAAGAAATCGCCCAAATGAAATCCGGCGGCGATTACGAGATTGCGCCGATCTACCGCGAATACTGCCGATCCATGCGTCAGGCGAAACGCATGGATTACGACGACCAGATGGTCTACGCTTCTCAGATTCTGCGCAAATGCCCGGATATTCTGGAGCGGTTCCAGAGCCGATACCGTTTTTTCTGCGTGGACGAAGCACAGGACACCTCAAAAATACAACATCGTCTCATCCGTCAGCTTTCCGGTTCTCAACCCAACCTTTTTATGGTGGGCGACGAAGATCAGAGCATTTACGGGTTCCGGGCCGCCTACCCGCAGGCGCTGATGGAATTCTCCCATGTCTACCCCGGAGCCTCGGTCTTGCTGATGGAAACGAACTACCGCTCTACACCACAGATTGTCAAGACTGCGGGCCGGTTTATCCTACAGAACAAAAAAGATATCCAAAGAAGATGAAAGCAAGCCGGAATGACGGACAGCCCGTGAAACAGATTGTGGTCTCTGACAGGAAAGCCCAGTACCGTTATCTGGCCAAATACGCGAAAAGCTGCACCCGGGATACCGCAATCCTCTTCCGGGATAACGACAGCGCGCTTCCCATCGTCGATCTTCTGGATCGGCAGGGCACTCCGTACCGCTGCCGGCAGGTGGACAGCATGTTTTTCACCAGCCGCGTTGTCCGCGATATTACGGATTTCATCCGCTTTGCGTCAGACCCGTCGAATGGCGGACTTTTCCTAAAACTCTATTACAAATTTAACGCTGGCATCTCAAAAGTGCAGGCTGAAACCGCTGTCCGACTGGCCGCGGCCCGCAACAGCACAGTGCTGGAAGAACTTCTGTCTCTTGATCTGTCCCGCTGGAGCCGCCCAAAGGTCAAAGCGCTTCAAAGCCATTTCAGCCGTCTCGCCGACCGGCCCGCAGAACAAGCTGTCTACTGCATCGTCAACTACATGGGCTACGGCGATTATCTTGACCAGCGGGAAGCCGACCGGCGAAAGATTCCCATCGTGGAAGCGATTGCCGCACAGGTACAGACACCGGCACAGCTTCTTGTGAGGCTCGAGGAGCTTCGGGAGCTCGTAAAAAGCGGTGCCAACAACCCCAAAGCCCTCATCACTCTATCCACGATTCATTCGAGTAAGGGGCTGGAATACGACCGCGTGATCCTGGCCGATGTGATCGACGGGATTCTGCCGGAGGTTGACCCGGACTCGAAAGACGACGAGACAGCCGACGTACTGGAAGAAGAGCGCCGATTGTTTTATGTCGCGCTGACGCGTGCGAAAAACGAAGCGGCATTGATCCGCTTT
>ENA-UOOM01002044-UOOM01002044.1-fermentation-metagenome-genome-assembly--contig:-NODE-2044-length-17536-cov-23.899376_pt1 | contig 17536 bp, 12 predicted proteins | sample MGYA00245781_ERZ724031 | MGnify/ENA primary metagenome ERZ724031 (study PRJEB28704, sample SAMN03018317) | fermentation metagenome | biome: anthropogenic terrestrial biome; feature: soil... | reverse complement strand
GGTCGCTTTGGAGGAAAAATCCCCCTGTCCGTCCGTTGTGACAACTCGAGGGATATGAATGCGGCACACCCAGATGGTCATGCTGCCCTATGGCCGGTGTGTGGTTCTGTCAACACCTGTGGGAACACTATGCGTTTAACGGCGACAAGGAATATCTAGAAGAAAAAGCATATCCTTTGATGAAAGGAGCTGCAGAATTTATGCTACAGTGGCTGCAGGAGGATCCCGAAAGCGTTGACCTGGTCACCAATCCCTCTTCTTCTCCGGAGAATAACTTCAAATATATCGACCGCGACGGAAACGAGCAGGTGGGGGTAATTGCCAAAGCCACGACCATGGACATGAGTTTAATCCGTGATCTGTTTGTCAACAGCATTCGGGCTTCGGAAATATTAGAGACAGATGCATTCTTCAGGGATGAATTAAAAACAGCCCTGGCCCGATTGTACCCTCCACAGATGGGATCCAAAGGACAACTTCAGGAGTGGCACAAAGACTTTGAGGATGTAGACCCCGAACATCGCCATATTTCTCATCTCTTGGGGCTACATCCGGGAAAGGAGGTTTTGCCTCGTGTAAATCCGGATTATGCAAAAGCGACAAAACGAACACTTGAATTAAGAGGAGATGGTGGTACTGGTTGGGCAATGGCTTGGAAAATTAATTTCTGGGCAAGACTGGAGGATGGTAATCACGCTTACAAGATGTTGAAAAATGCATTAAAACATGTGGATGCTACAGATGTTTCAATGAAAGGAGGAGGCACATATTCTAATATGTTCGACGCACACCCTCCTTTTCAAATTGATGGAAATTTTGGAGGTACAGCCGGAATCACTGAGATGTTACTTCAAAGCCACACAGAGGAAATATTTGTATTACCTGCACTACCTGACAACTGGCATACAGGATCGGTCAAAGGTCTTCGGGCAAGAGGTGGATTTATCTTGAATATAGAATGGGAAAATGGTGAATTAAAAAATGTCACAATTCTCTCAACACTAGGAGGTAATTGTCGTCTAAGGACACATACTCCCCTTCAGTCAAAAAATGCAACATTACAAATTGCATAGGGGAACAATACAAATAGTTTTTATCCTGAACCAAATTTACCAAGTTTAGTTATGACTGAGAATGAGTCAAATGTTGAACTTTCATTGAAAGATACTTTTTTGATCGATTTCAATACAGAAAGAGGGAAAAGTTATAAATTGATAGCAAACTAAGGCTAACTAATTTTATTCGAGAGAATGCAATGGTGATTTACGAAACGGGATTATAAATTAATAGCTCCACCATGCACTCTTTTAATCAGTATTCAGAAAGAACTAATCGATAATAATAATTATGCTTAAAAACATCTATTTTCTCTTTATCACTATGATAATCTTTACAGGCTGCACTTCAAAACAGCAGGATTATACATTTGATGTGAAACCGAATACAAAGAAAGATGCGTCTGTAGAAGCTGTTAAACTGATCGGACAGTTGCAATCACGCAAAGACACTACACATATTACTGTTACATTAAAGAAAGGACGATACGATTTTTATCCAGACAGTGCTTTTGTACGTGAATATTTCATTTCCAATCACGACCAAGACAATCCAAAAAAAGTAGCCTTTGCCTTTGAGAATATGAAAAATATCACTATCGATGGTCAGGGTTCCGAATTTATTTTCCATGGCAGGATGATACCAATTTCTTTGCTAAATGCAGAGAATATTACACTGAAAAATTTCTCTATTGATTTCGAAGTACCGGCATTGCGTCAACTCAAAGTACTTGAAGTGAACGAAAAAGACGAAGAAATTCTGGCAGAGATCTATCCAACCGGAAACTACCGTGTTGAGAATGAGAAGTTAATAATACTGGGTGAAACGTATGAGATCAGGCCGGAGTCAGCAATGTCGTTCCGCGAGGACAAGCGGCTTACTTATCTTCGTCGTGATCTTAACTTTAACCCTCAATCGGTGAGTGAACAATCACCCAATATTCTCAGTCTTAAAGGATGGGATCAGGCAAAAGAGACTTCTCCGGGAGAACGGTTTGTGCTTCGCTCATACTACCGCCCCACCCCGGGCATCTTTTTGAGTGAGAGTCACAATACTACAATTGAAAATGTTACAGTACATTACGCAGAAGGAATGGGATTGCTAGCCCAAATGTGCGAAAACATCACACTGGATGGTTTCAGCGTTTGTCTCAAAGGTGATGACGATCCGCACTACTTTACTACTCAGGCTGATGCGACTCATTTCTCTGCCTGCAAGGGAATCATTGTTTCTCAAAATGGACTTTATGAGGGTATGGCCGACGATGCAATTAATGTACATGGTACCTATTTGCGGATTACCAAAAGGGTGGACGACTATACATTACAGGTGCGATATATGCACCCTCAGACGTGGGGTTTCAAATGGGGTGAAACAGGCGATAGTGTACAGTTTATAGAATCTGAGAAGATGGAAATTGTGGATGGTCATATAAATACAATTGCAACAATAGAAGCGATTGACAAACCGTCTGAACTTGGAGCGAAAGAATTTGAGATCAAATTCAACGAATCACTTCCACTAGAAATATCAGAAAAAGGTAAATTCGGTATTGAAAATCTCACCTGGACACCGGAAGTCCATTTTTCCAATAATATTATTCGGAATAATCGGGCCAGGGGGTCATTATTTAGCACCCCAAGACGGATTGTATGTGAAAACAACCTATTCGATCATACGCACGGTACAGCTATCTTACTATGCGGCGATTGTAACGGTTGGTTCGAAACGGGAGCTTGCAGGGAAGTTATCATACGCAACAACCATTTCATCAATGCACTAACCGCCAATTATCAGTTTACCAATGCTGTGATATCCATATACCCTGAAATTCCTAACCTGGAGGATCAAAAGCTGTTTTTCCATTCCGGGATTGTCATCGAAGGGAATACTTTTGAAACATTCGACAGACCTTTAGTTTATGCAAAATCGACTGATGGACTAATTTTCAGAAATAACACCGTTATGTTCAATACCGAATTTAAACCGTTCCATTGGAACAAACATCACTTTTTTTTCGAAAAAGTAAGAAATGTTCTGATTGAGAACAATACATTTGAAAACGGATTGGACCAAGTGAATGATGTAAGGACAGAGCTTTCAGACGAGAACGCCGTAACCATTAAAAAATAAATAATATTCATGAATAGTAAAATTTTAATCGCGATAGCGCTGTTTCTAACAGTCATAAACAACAATGTTGTTAACGCACAGGAAAAAATCTGGGACGAAACAGAATCTCAGAAGGAAGAGCGAATGAAATGGTGGACAAATGATCGTTTCGGTATGTTTATACATTGGGGAATTTATGCAATGCCTGCGAGGCATGAATGGGTAATGACTCGTGAACAGATTCCGTTAAATGAGTACGAAAAGTATCGTGAATATTTTAATCCCGATTTATACAATCCTAAAGACTGGGCTCGTCAGGCAAAAAAAGCAGGAATGAAATATGCTGTGATAACAACTAAACATCATGATGGCTTTTGTATGTTCGATTCAAAATATACCGATTGGGATATAATGAGCACTGCGTATGGTAAAGACATTATCAAGGAATGGGTAGATGCTTTCAAAGCTGAAGGATTAAAAGTGGGTTTTTACTATTCACTAATTGATTGGCATCATCCCTATTTTACTATTGATAGAGTTCATCCTATGCGTCCTTCAGTAAACTCAAAGGAGGAGTATGACAAACTAAATATTGGTCGCGATATGAACAAATATCGAGAATATCTTAAAAACCAGGTTAGGGAATTACTAACGAACTATGGTAAAATTGATATCCTTTGGCTTGACTACTCATATCCCGGTGAGTTTGGTAAAGGACGGGATGACTGGGGATCTGTAGAACTGGTTAAGATGGTACGAGAACTTCAACCAGGCATACTGATAGATGACAGGGCCGATTTACGCGACGTTAAGGGTGGATGGGACTTCATTACACCAGAACAGTATAAAGTTGAAAAATGGCCGGAAATTAATGGCGAACGAGTGCCATGGGAAACTTGCCAAACATTTTCCGGAAGCTGGGGTTATTATCGCGATGAAACATCATGGAAAAATAGTAAACAGTTACTTGGTTTATTAATCAATTCAGTAAGTAAAGGTGGAAATTTATTGCTAAATGTAGGCCCTACAGCTCGTGGAGAGTTTGATCAAAGAGCAAAGGATGCACTCTCAAAACTCGAAGAATGGATGCATTACAATTACCCTTCTATTTATAATTGCACCGAGGCTCCGGCGGAGTTTGAAGTGCCGGATAATTGCATGTTAACTTACAATCCTGATACAAATAGGTTGTATATCCATTTATTGGATTATCCTATGCAGAATTTCAGACTCCCCGGTTATAAGGGTAAAGTAAAATATGCACAGTTTCTGCATGATAATTCCGAACTCAAAATAACGGAACCTTACGGACATCATAGAGTCGAGGATGCTTCTACAGCTAATGACTTAAACTTGAATTTACCTATATTGAAACCTGATGTTGAAATTCCTGTTATTGAAATAATATTAGAATAATTTATCACTCCATACGCCGTGATAGTTTAAACAAATATTGTATCTTTAAAAAATTATTCAGATATAAAATGTTTGACTATGAAAAAGAAATCACTCTTACTCCTAATGATTTTATTTGCCGGCTTGACAAGTCTGAGTGCACAGCAAATTATCGCTCACAGAGGTTATTGGAAAACGGAAGGATCTGCTCAAAACTCTATAGCAGCTCTTTTGAAAGCTGATGAAATCAAAGCTTATGGCTCTGAAGTTGATATCTGGCTTTCTTCAGATGGAATTCCTGTTGTTAATCATGATGCCAGCATTACTCTAAATGGTGAAAAACTGATTATTCAAGACACGCCTCTTAAGACGCTCAGACAAGCTAAACTGGAGAATGGTGAGGTATTACCCACTATGGAAGAGTATCTTGATGCTTTTGAGAGATGCAGTCACACAAAACTAATTATTGAATTTAAAACGCATAACTCTAAGGACCGAGAGGATGAACTTGCCAAGAAAGTTATTGAAATGGTTCAGAAACGTAGTTTGCAAAACAGAGTAGAATATATCTCTTTCGGTATAAATTTTGTGCAACAGGTCAGAAAGCTTGATCCCCAGGCAGATGTTTATTATCTAAACGGGGATATGACACCCCAGATACTTTCAAAAATGGGACTAGCTGGTTTAGACTATCACTACAACGTTTTACTTAAAAGACCTGAATGGGTAAAAGAAGCTCATGATCTTGGATTGAAAGTAAATACATGGACAGTAAATAAACCGGGAGATATCCAAAAAATAATAGATCTGAAAGTAGATTTCATAACAACTGATGAACCTCTACTTGTAAGGGAAATAATTCAAAAACAATGAATCTTAAAGATCAGCTAAACAGGGCTATTTATATCGCTATTGACGCTCATGATGGTCAATTGGATACTCAAAACGGACGTCCTTATATAGAACATCCTTTCCGGGTTATGAATGCAGGGTTTACTTTGCAGGAAAAGATTGTAGGCGTTCTGCATGATGTAATCGAAGATACTGACTGGACTCTGGAACAGCTTAGTGAAGAGGGGTTCTCTGATGAAATTGTTAACGCAGTGGATGCAATGTCACGACGTGATAATGAATCATACGACAACTTTATACTTAGAATTCAGGAAAATCCTTTAGCTGTAAGAGTAAAGATTAATGATTTGTCAGATAATATGGATTTAAGACGATTGAATGAAATTCAATATCAGGATCTGGCAAGACTACAAAAATATCTCAGAGCATACAAGCAACTTACTGAAATAGAACATAATCTGACTAATGATTCCGGAGAAGTTCATATTTAACATCACCCTGTTTTATTTTAAATGAAAAGTAGTTCAACAAAAACTGCAGGTATATACATTCACATTCCCTTCTGCAAATCCAGATGCACCTATTGTGATTTCTACACACTTACAAACGAATCTCGCATTGAAGCCTTTGCTGATAGTCTATGTAAAGAAATTAAGTTTAGGAAAGATGAGATTCATGAACCGGTTAAAACCGTGTACTTCGGAGGCGGTACTCCCTCTCGTTTGAGTGAACAACATTTTGAGAATATATTTAACTACCTGTTTTCTAATTTCAAAATAGATCCGGCAGCAGAGATTACGGTAGAGGCAAACCCTGATGATCTTTCGTCTGAATATATTCAAATGCTTTCCCACCTTCCGGTAAACCGGTTAAGTATCGGTATTCAAAGCTTCGATGATGGCGAACTTAAATTCCTTAGCAGACGTCATACTGCAAGTCAGGCCATTAACGCCGTTAAACGATGTCAGATGCATGGATTCAATAATATCAGTATTGATCTGATGTACGGATTACCAGGACAAACAACCAAAATATGGGAGCAAAATCTTAAACAGGCAACAAGTCTTGATATTCAGCATCTTTCCGCTTATCACCTTATATATGAGGAAAAGACAAGGATGTATTCAATGCTTAAAGCAGGTAAGATCCATCCTGTTGATGAAGAGGTCAGTACTGCAATGTTTTCTATGCTGATCGACTGGATGAAACAACATAACTTCATTCATTATGAGATATCAGCTTTCGCCAAAGAGGGATATTTTTCCAGGCACAACACCTCCTATTGGAAAGGCAATAAATATATAGGACTTGGTCCTGCAGCTCACTCTTTCGACGGAGAAAACCGTTCATGGAATGTCGCTTCACTTAATCGATATATAAATGGTATAGAATCAGGTGTACCGGAACGTAATTCCGAACACCTGAGTCTGAATGAGAAGTACAACGAATTTATCCTCACTGGTCTGCGCACAATGTGGGGAATAGATATGGTGGAATTGAGACTTCTTTTCGGTAATAAACTTTACTCTTATTGCATTGAAAATGCTGAAAAATATGTCAGTAAAAAGCTGCTTTCAGTAGAAGGGTATAATATGAAGCTTACCCGCGAGGGCATTTTCATCTCTGACGGCATAATGAGTGATCTAATGAGCGTTTAATCAGCTCAACCCCTCAATTTCCCCGTCTACTATATCAATACGTTTTGCCTGAGGATCAGCAGGGAGACCCGGCATACGCATCATTTCTCCTGCAATTGCAACAATAAACTCAGAACCCTGATTGATTACCAGATCATTAATCTTCAGCTGAAAATCTTTTGCAACACCATACCATTTAGGATCTGCCGAGAAAGAGTATTGAGTTTTGGCAATACATACAGGCATTCTTTCAAGTTCCGTGCCCTGCATCAGCTTGAGCTTCTTCAATGCAGCTTCACTTAGAACCACATCATGTGCCCCATAAATCTGAGTAGCAATTTTTGTAATTTTAGTTACAATGTCATCTTTCGAACTGTAGGTAAACTTCAATTCACCGGAAGGGCTTTTCTCTATCGCTTCAACTACTTTTTCGGCCAATTCTACTGCACCTTCACCCCCTTTTGTGAATGCATCATTAACCGCAAATGCTGCTCCCCTGTCCTCGCAGAATCTGCGAACAGTCTCAATCTCTTCCAATGTATCAAAAGCGTACTTGTTAAATGCTACAACAACCGACTGACCAAAAGAAGCCAGATTATTCAAATGTTTCTCCAAATTCCTAAGCCCTTTCTGCAATCCGGTTAAATCAGGAGTTTTAATATCCTTTTCAGGAGTACCACCATGCATTTTAAGCCCTTGTGCTGTAACAACTATTACTGTAAGTTTAGGGCGAAGACCGCTTTTACGACATTTGATATTGAAAAATTTCTCGGCACCCAAGTCAGCTCCAAATCCCGCTTCTGTAACCACATAATCACCATACGTCATAGCCATTTTAGTGGCTATTACAGAATTACAACCATGTGCAATATTTGCAAAAGGACCTCCATGTATAAAAGCAGGAGTATTTTCTGTAGTCTGCACCAAATTTGGATGTATGGCATCCTTCATTAGAACAGTAATTGCTCCGGCAACTCCCAAGTCCTTTACAGTAAACGGATTACCATTTCGCTTATAACCCAACAGAATATTCTCTATTCGTCTGCGCAAATCATTCTCATCCTCCGATAGACATAGTATTGCCATAAGTTCAGATGCAGCAGTAATATCAAATCCTGCCTCCTGTGGTATACCGTTTCCCGGTCCAAGGCCTGTCACTATATACCTTAAACTGCGGTCATTAACATCAAGCACACGTTTCCATAGTATCTCTTTTAAAGCATCTTCGGTTCCCTGTACACGAAAATTATAATTTTCAAGCAATGCGGCAATTGTGTTATGTGCAGTAGTCACTGCATGAAAATCTCCTGTAAAATGTAGGTTTATATTCTCCATAGGAAGCACTTGGGCATAGCCACCTCCTGCAGCTCCACCTTTCATTCCGAAAACAGGTCCGAGTGATGGTTCACGAAGTGCAACAATTGCATTCTTCCCTATTTTATTTAAACCTAAAGCTAAACCAATCGAGACAGTCGTTTTTCCAACTCCGGCTTTTGTAGGAGTAATGGCTGTAACAAGAATCAAATTACTTTGATCAACTTTCTGTTTGTCGATCAGTTCAACAGGAACCTTTGCCATGTGTCTTCCAAAACTAATTACCTCATCACGTGGTATACCTATTCCTTCTGCAACATCTTTAATACGTTTCAAAGGAGTTTCTCTTGCAATTTGAATATCCGATTTCATTTAAGTATATTATAATTATTTCAACATATTTTCTAGCATAGCCAATTGATCCCTAAGCTGTGCAGCTTCAAGGAACTCTAGCTTTTTGGCAGCAGCAAGCATCGCTTTGCGTGTTTGTTCAATTTTAATCTTCAGGTCGTCCTTAGTAGCATATTCACTAATTGATTCAGCTGCTAATGATGAGTAGTCCGGCTCAATATAAGCCTTAGCTTCAATAGTAGATTTATATTCCTTACTAAGAGCAGAAGAATGACCTTTTCTGATCTGCATAGGTATAATGCCATGTTCTTCATTATACTGCATCTGTTTTTCGCGTCGACGATTAGTCTCATCAATGGTCATCTGCATACTTTGTGTAATTTTATCTGCATAGAAAACAACCTTACCATTCACGTTTCGTGCAGCACGGCCGGCAGTTTGTGTAAGTGAGCGATGTGAACGAAGAAAGCCCTCTTTATCGGCATCAAGAACAGCCACTAGCGACACTTCAGGCAGGTCAAGACCTTCTCTTAAAAGATTCACACCAATTAAAACATCAAAAATACCACTGCGCAAATCATCCATAATCTTCACTCTTTCGAGCGTTTCAACATCAGAGTGGATATAATTACAACGCACTCCGTTATTTGTCAGATAGTCAGTGAGCTCCTCAGCCATCCTTTTCGTGAGTGTAGTTACTAAAACTCTTTCATCTTTCTCCGTCCTTTGCTGAATTTCTTCCATCAGATCATCAATCTGATTCATACTTGGCCTGACATCAATTGGCGGATCAAGCAAACCGGTGGGTCGTATCAGCTGGTCAACCACAACTCCTTCAGACTTCTCCAATTCATAATCAGCAGGTGTTGCACTCACAAAGATTATCTCGGGTGTTAATGCTTCAAATTCCTCAAATTTAAGAGGTCTGTTATCAATTGCGGCAGGAAGGCGAAATCCGTACTCCACAAGATTTATCTTACGCGAGTGGTCCCCACCGTACATTGCACGTATCTGAGGTATAGTAACATGACTCTCATCTATAACGGTAAGATAATCCTCCGGGAAAAAGTCAAGCAGACAGAATGGTCTAGTACCCGGCTCTCTTCCGTCAAAATATCGCGAATAGTTTTCAATCCCCGAGCAGTAACCAATCTCCTTAATCATCTCAACATCATAAGTAACCCTTTCATATAATCTTTTTGCCTCCAAAGGCTTACCAATTTCCTTAAAAAATTCTACCTGATTACCCATATCAATAAGGATCTCATCAACAGCACGGTTTATTCTTTCCTGAGTAGTAACAAAAAGGTTGGCAGGAAAAATGCGGTAAGAGTCCAGTCTCTCAGTAGTAATACCCGTAAGCGGGTCTACTGTCTCCACACTTTCTATCTCATCACCCCAGAAAATAACCCTTATTATATAATCATGATAAGCAAGAAACACATCAACAGTATCACCTTTCACCCGGAAATTTCCGCGGTCAAAGTCAGCAGTCTCGTTTCTAGAGTACAAACTGTTCACCAGTAGACGCAAGAAATGATCGCGGTCAATCTTTTGCCCAACACTTACATCTACAGTAGTCTTTTGAAAATCCTCAGGGTTCCCGATTCCATACAAGCATGAAACAGACGAAACAACTATCACATCGCTCCTTCCCGATAGCAAAGAAGAGGTTGCGGCAAGCCGCAGTTTTTCTATCTCATCATTTATGGAAAGGTCCTTTTCAATATATGTGTCAGTTGTAGGAAGATATGCTTCAGGCTGATAATAATCATAATAAGAAACAAAATACTCTACCGCATTATTTGGGAAAAAACTCTTGAACTCACTGTATAGTTGAGCTGCAAGTGTTTTATTATGACTCAGTACAAGTGTAGGTTTATTTATCTGTTGAATAACGTTTGCGATAGTAAAAGTCTTACCTGACCCCGTTACACCCAAAAGAGTCTGGTAAGGCACTTTCTGCTGAAGACCCTCAACCAGAGCTTTGATTGCATCAGGCTGATCTCCGGTAGGTTTAAAATCAGATGTAAGCTGGAATTGCATATCTTTTAATAATCAAGGTGATCCTGGAAATGGTTTAGATTCAAAAATACTTATAATCTCAAATTCAGAATTCATTTCAATGTGGGCAATATACCCCGGCAAATTAACAGTGGTACCGTTTTCTGTGTATGACTTAAAAAGTGGGACATTTACCTTAAACTTACCATTTGATTCTCTTACATACTGTATACCTTCAAGATTGGGCTCAAAACTAAAACGACGGCTACCAATCTGTGCAGCTGTAACCATAAGCTCACCGGTAATTCTCTCTCTGGTTGAACCTCCTGAGTCAAAAAACCTGAAGACCTCAGGTGCTAGATAATCATACATACCTTTATGATTTATCTGAGATAGTGAAACGTAAAATCCATTTACAGTTGAGCGAATACTGTCCATTTCGGTACTGTTTACGGGAGTCGACTGAAAAAGCATTTCATATCTTTTTGAGGCCTCATACATATAATCCCCATTTAATGATCCGCTCTGTGAATCACTTATATATTCAGAGTATGATTCAACACTATTTAATTTTAGAGCCGACATCCATGATATAGAGTCAATTCTCATTCTGACTAACGGCATATAAGGACTGTTTTCATATTGTCTTGTAAAGCTTGCAAGCTCTTCCAGGTTTTCTGAAGCCTTCAATCTTTCCCATGTAACAGCCTCATTTTCTTTCAATTTCATTAGTCCGGCCTGGGCATCATCAAAATGAATACCATCGGGATGTGACTCGATATAATCAAGATAACTACTCACGCTGTTTTCATTAACAGCTGCATCCCATGCTCTCTGTTCCAGAGCTTTAGAATGAATTGTTTTATTGTATATAAGAAATGCTCCTATCAATATTATTACCCCGATAAGAATCCACAACAAAGAAATTCCTGATCTTTTACTCTTTTTCGCATACTTGCTCTCAACTGAACCGTAATTATAAGGAGACATTCCTTTATCTTTTTTTTCAACTGCACCCCTGTTTTCGTGTAATGATTTATCGTCAGATCCTATTGCCTCCTCTTCAACCACAGTTTTATCTGCATTCAACTCACCTCTTACGTGAATATTAATCTCAAAATCAGTGTTTATCTTTTTTGAGCAATCATCACAAAACAGTGAGTCTTCAGGTTTATATTTTCCGCAAAGAGGGCAAATCAGGGACATATAACTTACTTATAGTAATTAATTCAATCTCCTTACAAAGATACCTTTTGTGTTTGACATGAGAAACAATTTTTGTACTTTTGAATCTGGTCCTTACACTTCCTTTAATAAAATATGAGTTCAAATTTATCGTTAAATGATCCTGAAATTATTCAGGTGCAGCTGCTTAAAACCGACCATGACAAAAAACTATTAATCTGCTTCGTTAAGGACGAGACTGAGAATCACTGTATTGTAAGATATGATGTTAGTCCCGACAACTCTGCATTCAACTCTTCCGCAGAGCTGTTTTGGGAAGGAGCAAAACTCAACCTTATAAACTCATATAAAGATGAGAACGGATTTCTTGTCCCTACTTATGTAATTCTTGAGCCCGATTATCTTATCGATGCATCTGCCATTGCTGAGTGTTTTCAGGACTTTCTTATCTCTCCGATGCACTTTTTCCGCAACAGGTTTGAAGTTATGGAAAACCGTTCATATCTGCTTCTTGGAAACCTTGCCAACTTCTTCCTCGACGAGCTGGTGTTCGCCGATGAGTTAGATAATGTCTCTTTCGATAAAGTCTTCCTTAAGTCATTCAGGCAACTGCCTTTTGAATATTCAAGCTGTGAGGATATATACTCCGAGAGTGATTTCCGTGAGTTTATGAAAAAGGCACGTCAACTGTTCAATAATATCAAACGCGTTATTCGCAATGATTTCCCTAAACTGGGGATTAATGTGAATTACTGTACCCTGGAACCCTCATTCTTCAGTGTAAAGTATGGCTTTCAGGGGAGGCTCGACCTGCTTTACACGAATCCGGTTAATAATGATGCAAGAATTGTGGAACTTAAATCTGGCCGGCTACCCTACCCTGCATATAACTCTTCAAAGATTACGCTTAATCATAAAGTGCAGACTTATGTTTACCGCCTTATGATAGACAGCGTTTTCAGTGACAAAAAACAGAATCTGGAAGCATCAATTTTGTACGCTTCAGGAAATAATCCGGGAGAAAATATCAGAAAGGCAAATATAGACGGTGATCTTGAAAAGTCTATTCTAAATCTTCGCAATCTGATTATTATTAATGAGCACAAAATAATTTCAGGTGATACAGACTCTGTTGAATCTATTTTTAAATCAATATTCTATGAAACAGATACTGAAAATAGAATTCCTGATTTCTTCCGCTATAAAATAGAGAGACTCAAAAATGTTTTTTCGCAATGCAGCGAAATCGAAAAGTTATATTTCTACAGATTTACACAATTCATCTCCAGAGAGTTATATCATCACAAAACAGGTGATGTGGATTATGAGACTCCTACAGGGATGGCCTCTTTGTGGAACAGCAGTTTTGATGAACGTGCAGAAACACTTAATGTACTTTACAATTTAACTATTACCGACATTGATGACTCTGCAAATAATATGACAATTGTTTTCAGCAGGTCTCAATCCGACCGTGAAAATGAAAATCACAATACAAAAAACATTGTCAATTTCCGTGAAGGTGATATCTGTATTGTTTATCCCAGGAAAAATGAAAATGATACTGTTCTGAACAAACAGATTTTGAAAGGTACAATTGTTCAGATAAAAACGGGTAAAGTGGAAGTAAGGTTCAGATACAAACAAAAAAACCGCCATTATTTTGATGATAATCTATTATGGGCTATAGAGCATGACTCACTCGACTCATCGCTCAACAGCATGTATAAGAGTCTTTTTAGTTTTATTACAGCTTCAAAACAAAAAAGAGATTTGTTGTTGGGTATAAATCAGCCGGGATATATTAATAATGCAACTACAACCAAAAAAAATATAAGTTCCGATAATAAACAAGTAACATTTGGTAATAAAAATATCTCTTATCCTGAAAACATTATCAGTCAAGCTCTTAATGCTAAAGATTATTTCCTGATTGTGGGACCTCCGGGAACAGGCAAGACTTCAATATTTGCAAGGCGGCTGATTGAAGAGTACTACAAAAAGCCTGATACAAATCTCATGGTTATTGCATATACCAACCGGGCAGTTGATGAACTCTGCGCTGCTATAAATGCTGCTTTTGGATGCAGCAATGGCGATTGTGATAAGTATATACGTGTAGGCAGTGAGCTGTCGTGTGACAATGCTTATCAGCACAGACTGCTGCAGAAAGTATCAGAAAAAGCACCTGACAGGGAATCACTTCGAAAGGAAATAAATGATACACGTATATTTATTTCAACTCTGGCCTCCATCACGGGCAAGATGGAACTGTTTTCGCTCAAACAGTTTCAGGTTGCAATTATTGATGAAGCATCACAGATACTGGAGCCTCAGATAATAGGATTGCTTCCTCTGTTTGATAAGTTTATAATGATTGGTGACCATAATCAGCTTGCAACTATTGTACTTCAGGAAGAGGAAAAGTCCGTAATAAACGAAATACAATTACGGGAAATCGGCATAACTGATTGTCGCGAATCACTATTCGAAAGACTTTTGCGCAGGTGTAAGTCACAAGGCTGGACTGACTCATTCACTCAGCTCACTCATCAGGGTAGGATGCATAATGAAATTGCGGCATTTCCGTCAACTTATTTCTATTCTGAAAACCTGTTTCCTGCTCTTGACTGGCAAACAGAGGAGTGGAGTTTGAGTAACGTCAATGGCAATTTATATGATAAATATATTGCCACAAAGAGAACTGTTTTATTTTCAACCGAAAGAAAAGAGAATAATACCATATCAAATAAGATCAACCAAAATGAAGCTGAAATCATTTCAAAAATTATTGAATCAATTAGAAGAGTTTATAATGATAATAACATCTCTTATGACAGCAGTAAGATTGGTATTATTGCCCCCTACCGAAATCAGATAGCGCTTATCAGACACAAGCTGTCAGAAGCAGGGATTCTCGACTATGAGAATATAATGATTGATACAGTGGAGCGTTTTCAAGGGAGTCAGCGCGACGTTATTATTGTTTCCTTTTGTATAAATCAACCCGACCAATTCAGATATCTGTGCAACCTGAATCATGACGGAACTGTAGACCGTAAGTTGAATGTTGCATTAACCCGTGCGCGACAGCAGCTTTTCCTTGTAGGTAATGCCCAAATATTATTAAAGCATCCAATATATGAATCACTTGTAAATTTCCACAGGGATAATTTAGTCGTGTTGTAATTGATCATTCTGAGCCTTACTCTCACTCTATAAATTTCTATCCTTAATAATTTACGACAAATAAGTCTTTTTTTAGTTTTTGTATATTTTTTATATATTTGCTTTTTAAAAATTACAGCAATCAGGATCGTTATGAACAACAATCACACTATACACCACTATTTTTTCATTAGTGCACTGGCCACAATATTCACATTGGGATGTCTATGGGGAGCAATCAATCTTTTATTAATAGGATTTGAGGAAAGTTTTCATGGTATCGACTATTCATGGGTACTCGCCCACGGGCATGCAATGGTATTTGGTTTTGTTGGCCTGTTTATTATGGGCTTTTCTTACCGTGCATTACCGCACTTTATGAAAACAACTCTGTGGAAACCAAAATTAGCTCTTTCAACACTGCCGATTATGATCTTTGGCATACTGCTTCAAGCTTATGCGCATGTTATAGCACCCCGTCAACCCTACTTGTTACTTGGAATTTCAGCCGGCATAATACAAATAATTGCTGTCGTAATTTTCGCTCTGGTGATAGCACGAACTATGCAAAGTGCCACTACCAGAGGTAGTAGTGCAGGACTCTCAATTGCTGCACTCGGTTGGTTTCTTATCGCTGCAATATTAAATCCTGTAATATTCTGGTTATTTGAGTCGCCCTCAACTCAGGAGGAGTTTCTCTTTAATGTTTCTTCATTCAACATACCCTATCGCGATATCCAGACACTGGGAATTGCCGTTATGATGATACTTGGAGTATCACTGCACATTCTGCCGCACGCTTACGGGTTTAGGGAGCCTACTAAACGATGGAGAAACTTTTTGTTGTGGGGTGTAAACGGAGCTATTCTTTTCGGAGTGATATCTTTCACGGCAGGAATGACTACGGGAGTGCATTGGTGGCATGCTGCAAACGGCATAACATATATTATTCTTCTTGTAGCAGCAATCGGAACTCCAATACAGTTTCGACTTTTCAGTAAGGTACAAAGTGGAAATAGCGACCGAAGCCTGAAATTTATAAGAGCTGCTTACATCTGGTTTATAGTGGCAATGCTGCTTCTGGCATTTGGTCCCTATTACATGTTTGGAATCTATCTGCCTATGACGGGAGGAGAGAATCCATTTTCTCATGCCTACTTTGGAGCCTATCGCCATGCACTGACTGTCGGATTTATCATGATGATGATTGTAGCTGTCTCCAGTAAAATTATACCCGGGTTTGCAGGTCTTGATATCAGGAAAACAAATTCACTTTGGATCGTCTTTATCCTCCTCAACCTCGGCAACACCTGGCGCATCACCTCTCAGATATTAACCGATTTTTATCCCGAAGCTTTTAGTTTTATCGGTGTTTCAGGCATTATTGAACTTATAGCCCTTGGATTATGGGGCTACGAAATGATCCGATATATACGGACCGGTAAACGTATTAGGATGAATTAGCGTAATTATGTATGAAATTTTTATCAAAACATTTTTTGATAATCACATTTTTTGTACTTTTGCACCATCAAACAGAATTAACTGTCTTATGGTGTAACGGTAGCACAACAGATTCTGGTCCTGTTTGTCCAGGTTCGAATCCTGGTAAGACAACAACACTAACGGCGTATCTAGCATATTATCAGCTATTTGCGCCGTTGCTATTTCTAAAAAAGTAAGAATTTTGGTAAGAATGGTTTTTCTCGGAGCATCCCGGTGAGTGTTTTTTATCTGAATAAATTCGTTATTTTTGCATCGACTCATCAATTAGTGAATTGATCGGTTAAACACTTTACGGCGGATTGATTATCTGCCGTTCGCCTTTTAATGATCCCTTTTAAAAATTTATAATATATAATGCTGAAGCACGGTGTAAACTTTTTTACGGGGGGTCTTCATCATTGAGACATGATTATTTAGGGTCTGCTTATTAAATCCCAATCAGGCACACAATTTCATTTGTGGCTTGAGTGGATAAATGTTTATATTTCTCACTTTCATCAGTTTCGATAGTAACGAGACAAAATAAGGCAAGGGAATATCCCTCATGTGCCGGATCAGGTTCATCACAAAAATGATAGCCCCTATCCAACTGTTTGATGTCGAGGACAGTCTGGCGCGGATATCATTTAAACCATATCCACGTTTCCCCTGACCAAACTTTCCTTCAACCTGATTGCGTTCCGCCGCCTCTCGTCGCTCTTTACGTTTTTGGTATCTGCTCTTGATCTCTTTTACCGGTTTTCGTCCCAGTGGCTCCCCGGTGTAGCGGATTCCTTTCTCTTTCAAAAACCGTCTGTTCTCCCGGGTAAGATATATCTTGTCCACCTGAACCAGCTCCGGGTATTTCCCTGTCAGTTCCCTAAAGCGTTCGACCTGTGCCTGAAGATCCTGCCCCTCGTTAAAGGCATCCCAGTCAAAATGATCCACCCTGGCATATCCATCCAGCAGGCTGATGT